>Ga0099824_1001629_pt1 | contig 31929 bp, 16 predicted proteins | sample SiratrowhiteBW_FD_76837 | JGI IMG/M metagenome (GOLD analysis project Ga0099824, IMG submission 76837) | Root nodule microbial communities of legume samples collected from California, USA - Siratro white BW | ecosystem: Host-associated > Plants > Roots > Nodule | place: USA: California... | reverse complement strand
TATGTGTTCTAAAAAATATTTATATCTCTCTCTCTTTATATATATATATATATATATATATATATATATATATATATATATATATATATATATATATTCTTAATTGTACTTGTTTTTGGAATGTATTACACAATAAAGTATACCATGTTGGTATTATAGTTAACATCGTATGTTTCTATTATTTAGACGGTTGAAATATTAAAATACTTTATCTATTTGTCACGCTGATCATGTTCTTGTGTTGAAGTTCGAGTTTCAAGAGTTCTTATGTTGTTGTTGAACGATAAGTTATAGCAGTCTTGTGTGAAACGTTCCACTTTAATCTATAGGAGGATAACTGTATATATTTATTTACTAGAGAAATTAGTTTGATTTGATCCACGTGCTTTATCAAAGGGTCGTTTGTATAGCCGTTACCTTTCTCCACATTTGATCACGAGCTAAATGCAACCAAAATTTACCGGCTTGACCAGTATTTGTGTGGTTTAGAAGTTAAAATTGGTTAGTGCTGTTGTTTTATTCACTACTCTGGGCGTGGATTTGTGGTTTCCTCAAATAAATTTCCGCTGAATAGCAACAGAATCGTATTGTTAAATATCTTCACAATCTCCTTAAATTTGCAACCATATGAATTGCTTTTACGAATGAATGAGGGGTAATTGAATGGATCAGCTCATCATTTTTAAGTATTGCATATATTAAGACTGAACTCAAGCATGAGGAAGTGTGTCCTGTAAAGTTTCGAAGAGATCTTATTTCTTCGGTAAAGATTATCTACATTTAATGTTTGATGGGTATTTCCAAAAGCATTAGTACAAAATTACTTCTATCATGTAAGAGTCTGCCACACATACTTCTGCTAACCTCTGTTTATTTCTCAGCTGCCTGAAATGCTCATTCTTCTTTATGCTCTTTCTTCCTTCACCCTCGTAATTTGCCTCAATCTCTTTTACGTTTAAGAGCTTCTCCTTTCTTCTCCAACGGTGGCTGGTGGTGGCGGGAACGATCGAGAATTTCAGATTAAGCAATTATTAAACAATGAACATATGTTGGTGCTTAATCTATCATTGATCATATATAATTTGATTTTGAAGGTGGTTTCTTTAGGCGGTCCCCATTCCGTTAAGATAGTTGTATTGTTTTTATATGTGTTTGAGCACAAGAGTGGGATTGGGGCATCGAATATTTAGGTTGCTGAATGCTTTATTATATCGAGAAGCTTTTTATTATCGTTGTATTGTAGATTAATCAATTTGTTTATTTATTGCAGATATTTCAATACATTCTGAATTACTCAATTCAAATTACTATAATATTAAAAATTAAACAATTTATGAAATGTTCTTGTTTAGAATATATTGTAGTGTACTTCATTTGTAATAGGTTTGTGGGTAGCTCTCCAAAATCTTAAATTTACTTTTACTCATTTTATTTTTGTCGACTTGAAATATGTTTCCGGATATCATAATTTAAATCTTGAATATATAATATCTTATTTGAAATCTTTTTCGATTCTTCTAGATCTAAAATGTGCCACCAGATAATAGTACAAAAACTTACTTTTTATACGAGGATGGATAGAGTAGGGTGATTAGAGTGACACTAGCTGAATGAAACAATAGTTGGGAAAGGTAAGTAGAAAACTTGTGGAGGAAGAAGAAGCTCAAGAGGCATATTTTTATTTTTTTTCTCTTTACACCTTCTATGGGTGTATGTAGAGATCATGGAGGTGCAGGAAGAAGGCGACTCTTTATTTTATTTTTGTCTATGTAAGCAAAGCCCGTAATTCATATTTTCCATTATTAGAAGCCCATGTATTTTTTTTTTTGTGAGAGCTCAATGTAGTTAACACACACGAACAGTGGATGTCTAAATGGGTTTTCTCCGACCAAAATAGGCTGACATGCCGAATTTAACTCCAAATATTTACTAGAAAAATTAAGGCATAATTCAGTTTTCTAACTAAATTAGTTCAATTTCAAACTTTTTACATTAACATACATTAACATTTTTTAAAATATAGAAATAGATTAGTCATATTTAAAAACACAATTTTACTATGGGAAAAGTGAAATTAAATTAAGGTGAACTTATTGTTCAAAATATGCTTTTAATTTTATCGTAAAATTATGATAAATTTGAATTTCAATCTTATTATTATGATAATAATTAATATTATTGTAATGAAAATAATAGTATTGTTAATACTATTATTATTATCATCATTATTATTAATGTTAAAATAGTAATTATGAAAGTAATAATAATAATAATCATAATAATATTATTATAACCATTAATGTAATAATAATAGTTATAAAGATAATATTATTATTCTTATTATAATGAAAATAGAAATTATTATAGTAACACTGATAATACTAATAATATATTTTATTATAATAAAAAAATTTTATGATAATATATTATGATTATTATAAACTTGGAGTGCTATATTTTATTAATAAAATTATAATTATACTTTTGCATACGATTTTGTTTTGATTTAAAATAAATAAAAATTGTCATTGTGTTTGTAAATATGACTTTCGGGTAATGTAGCGTAATTTTTTATTTGATGTTTGTTTAACTATTCTCTTACCAGCAACTAGGCCTTGTTCTCAACTAACACAATAATAATAAAAGTTAGCATTTGGATCCTGTGACAATGTTGTGGTGATGCTAGTAAAAAAAGAAAAAGCAAAACTGTTAACGTTCTCTCTCCCCTGTTGCTCCCTTTCTTTTTTCTGTTTATTGTTAATGCAGGAGGCAGCATATATTAGAAGATAATCAGTTATGCCGGTGTTCTAATCAGGATTACTATGTTAAAACGATTCTGGGGACAGCAAAATCATGGGATTAAGGAAATGAAACATGACAAATTGAAATGCAGTTGATTTTGTCTCTCAATGTTTGTCTCTTTCTTCAAAATCTTTTCTTAATCTTACTAATAAACAACTAACACCACTAATCTGATTTGACCTCAGTGCTATCACCGAATCTCATTGCATAGATATCTTTTGTCTTCTTTTGCCTCCTACTTTTAATCTCTCCATTTCAAGTCTTATGAGTAGTTAATTGCAATAATTTGTTAATTATATATACTAAACCTCCCTCTCATCATCCCGTTTTGGAATCAAATCATGGTTTCGAAAAGCAAATAATTTCTTTGGCTAATCAATTCAAACCAAAATGAGTTTTTTTGTTGGTTTATGTCCACAAAAGCCAGAGGCACTGTGTTTCTGTCACTATTAATCTAATCATAACGATTCGCATTCACTTCCATGTTTGTGCCCTTGATTGGTAATTGACAACATTATGAGTAAAATATATTACTAATGAAAGCTAAAAACTTTGCAACAGGATTATGTAGTTGGGATCTAATGCAGTTCGAAGACAAAGATCAGGTTCTGAGTTCCCATAATCTCGATGTTAGACATGAGGAAACATAATAATTAATTGAGGCAAGCACATGTAACGTGAGCATGTTCAGTAACTTAACCTACAAACAAAGTTAAGCCTAAATTGTTCTTACTTGTTATTCCAACTCCAAAATAATTAAAAAAAGAAACATTTTGATTCACAACATCTACGTTTCTGCTATTTCTTTCATTAAAGAAACAACAGATGAATTAGCAAGCTTGCTTTTCTGGTTTCTGTGATAGATTTGTAAATTATTAACTTTGATTATTTTATGTGATGAATCGTGTATCATGGGCTGTTTCTCTTTTCTCTTATTTTATGCATTCAACAGGAATTCAACTCCCACAACTCACACCATAGATGGATCCAAAGGGCCATGAATCATCTTTGACAACAACTCTTCCAAAAAATCTCTACAAAGGTGCATTGTCTTTTGAAGCATCTCTCAAATCCAAATCATCTCATCATACTCATTTTTACCCTATAAACCTCTTAATACTATGAGTGATATGTCGACGCATATAATACTTATACCATACATATTGAATAAGTAACTAATTCAAAAAACAATATTTAAAATATATGACAATTCAAACATTATTTCAACATAATTTTAAAAAAGATTAATATAATATTTTATAAACATTAACCACTAAAATAAGACTATTCGTTATTTTATCATAGTCTTTAGATAGGTACAACTTTTAGATTTACTTTTTAAACTTAGGAATATATTTTTAAAAGATATCTTAGTTTCCAAAATTGTACGAAGTGAATGAATTAAAAATTGATTTGGAGAAAAAGGATATAACATAAAGATAAAAAGATATGCAAAAAAGGTTGCTGAGAACAGAAAAAGGTGGTGTTAGGGATAAAAAGTGGAGATATAGTTTTAGCTTTGTAAAAGGAGAGCTAGTACAATGCATAGAAAAAGTTGCAATGCAAGGTAAGAAAGCAGGGCTAGTGGGCTAAGGCGAAGCCCACATGAGTCACCCCACTGGGTTCCACATGGGCTTGACTACGACTGAGGTAACAGGCACAATGGCACAATCTCGTAATTATCTCAAACTTTAGTGGCATTTCAAATTTCCCAAACCATATATACCCCACGCGCCCATTCGCATCTTCCACTCTACCTACTTACTCCACCCAGCTTTTCACACTTTCAAAATCCAAACGCCAAAACAAAACACACTTCACTCCGTTACGCTCCGTTCCGTTCCGTTCCGTTCTGTTCTTTGTTCAGACTGTTAGAAAATGTCGCCGTCGACGACCGGAAACTGCAGCAAAATCCGGCGCATTGTGCGCGTGCGGCAAATGCTTCTCCGGTGGCGGAGGAAGGCGCGGCTGGCGGCGTCGGACGTGCCGGCGGGGCACGTGGCGGTGTGCGTGGGGCCCAGCCAGAGGAGGTTCATTGTGCGCGCCACGTACCTGAACCATCCGATCTTCAAGATGCTTCTCGCGCAAGCGGAAGAAGAATACGGTTTCTGCAACCACGGTCCTCTCGCTATTCCCTGCGATGAGTCTCTGTTCGAAGAGCTTCTCCGGGTCGTGGCCCGACCCGTACCCGGATTGTACACGCTCGAGGATTTAAGGAGACGGTGCCACGTGGATGTGTCGAGTGGCAACTCTGAATCTTGGCCGTTTCTTCGTGATGAACTGATCTGCTGAGTTGACTCGGTTTCCGACACCTGAAAATACAGTATTCATTGGTCACTAACTGCTTTTTTTGGGTTTTGTAATTTTTATCCTAATTAATGATTTTCGGTGGGTTTTTTTAGTTATTAGAGTCCGTTGGATCATTATTAATTTATTCGTTAGAAGACTCGGTTGTAATAGGTGAAATAGTATCTGCTAATTGTATTGTAATTTGTATTTATTAAAATATGCAAATTACTATCATTTCTGGAGAAGTGTTTTGATCCTTCTTTTGGATTAATTTCAGTTCAATACACAAGGATATGAATAAAGTTATATTAGAAAGCATTATAAGAAAGAAAAATCCTTTAAAAGCAAAAATTCGGAAGAGTAAATCCTTTTTTTTTTAGTTTTTTAATTCATCAATCAAAATATTTAGTTTCAGGTTGGGTTTTCCATAATCGTATTAAAATATTAGTTGATCCGAGTTTATGTAGGTATTCAAATGTTTGATTTTATATATATAAATTGATTTTCAATCCTTATTTAGTTATGGGATTAGGCAACTTTTGGTAATTTTTATATTAGGTTAAAAATATATATTGAATTTTGCTACTAACTTATTTTTGTAATCAAAAGGTCTAAATGTAAATTACACAATTTAAAAATCAAATTTCATTAAAACTAGTTTTTTTTAACTTCCATTCAAACACTTAATCCTAAAATTTAACCTCAGTTGTCATATTATATTAAGAGATAAATTTCACATGCTATTATTACATCATAGTATTCAGTTATAACAAAAAAAAAAACTCTCTTAATTGTATTTATTTGTCATGGTTACTTCAAACATTAACTCCTGTTTTGTTTTTCAAAATGCGCTTATTATGAAATTACCTTTATTATGTGCATAAGCTTCTTAATAATAATAATAATAATAATAATTAATCTTTATACATGTTTCTTTTATTTCGTTTGTATGGAAGGCGTCCTAAATTTCTTCTATAATTTTAAATTTTGTCTTATTGATTAAAAAAAATAGTTTAAGAAGATTACGTAACTACAATGCTACAAATGATTATTGTTACAATATTATATATTACATATTATATTCATTATTCTTTGAAAACATGGCTAACTATGATATTTATTTAATACATAACAAGTGACTCTATCTTGCATTCTCATTATTTGCTGTTAAGTGAGATAGAAGTTTGAGAAAACAATGGGCAGAAAACATGATTGCACATGAAAAAAATTGTAAAATGAAATTTCAAGATGGTTCACAATTCCAATTAGAAAAATTCCTAACTTCGAAAGTAATTATAATTTTGTTGAATTTTTTTATTATTGTTAATGGAAACTATGATTACATGTTAGAACTCAGGAGGTCTTTTCTGTTGGGTATGGTATGATGTCTGTGGAAATTTTGGAGCCTTAAAAGGACATAAGCTTCATAGCAAAGTTGACTTCTTTCGTTTTTTGTATGTGTTGACTTTAAAATAAAGAAGAACAAAAATTAAAGTATAATTAATGTCTTAACCAATTTAAAGATTAAATAAATCTATAACTGTAAAGATATACTTTAAATGATAATGAATATCATTTTAAAATTTAAATGAATATAAATATAACTAATAACATCTCTCGTAATTTTTTTACGAAAAAATATTTATTAATAAAAAAACTATTTTAATATAGATTTATATTTTAATCCTATGTTTGTGCTCTGCACTTTGGAAGGCTCTCAATTTTCTGTCCTCACAACCTTTATTTCATTGCAGATTTACATCCACTTGAAATATCTATCTAGGGGTGTAGCTAGTAAGTTACATTTGAGGATGTTAAATATATAAGATGAAAAATGTATTAAAAGTTCATATATATTGGAGTTAAATAGCATTTAAAATATTCATAATGATTCGAAAAACGTAAAACTTAAATTAAACGAAAATTTTGAGGATAGAAATAAATTATTTAAATCAAACAATTTTTTTTTCTTAAGTAACGAGGAGATGACCATATAAAATATATGTATGTAATAAGATTTTAATTTTGTTGAGATAATAAGTTAAACCTTTATTATTTTACATACTAATATGTTGTTATTGATTAGATAAAAAAACCCAATGTTTAGAAATTCCTATCACAAATAATTTGATTAAATATTGTAATTGCTTATAAATTAGTATTTTTATTTTCATATAAAGCTGATAACTACTATTTGTAACATTAGATATTTTAAAAAGAATTATCTTACTGATAATTGATATAAATAGTATTTTAGATATTTTATGTGACCAAATACTTTTTGGATATTATTATTATTATTATTATTATTATTATTATTATTATTATTGCGAGCATGATTGCATGATAAGATTTATTTAAGAGATTGAACTTTTAAAATTGTTTCATGGATAGGATATGCTTAGTTGACTTAATTTTTCTTTTTGTTTTCTATATTAATTTAATTTAAAATAAAAAACTGCAATTAATAAATGCATAAAACAATTTAAGATAATAAAGATAAAGATATAATTTAACTAATAATTAAATGACTAGAAATACAACTAGTGATCACGTCTCTTCAGAGTGGAATTATAGGACTGAGAATTGTCAACCAATGTTTGTGCTTTGCACTTTTGGAAGACTCTCAATTGTCACTTTCAAGATTGAAACTTGACATTTATTTCATTATCTAGGACTGGATCAAATAATTTTGATGGGAGGAGGTTAAATATATAACATAAAAAATATATTAAAAATTGATCTATCGAAGTTAACTACTATTCAAAACATTCATGATAATTCAATTTTATATAAAGCATAAATTAAAAGAAAAGGGAGTGCTATGGAGTGAAATGAAAAAGAAAAAGCCACGATGAAATAGCATTCAACATCATTGTAAAATAAATTAGTTAAATTAAACAATGTGTCTTAATTATAACGAGAAGATGATCGAATAAAATCTATTTATGGAATAAGTTTTAATTTCTATAAGACAATCATTGTTGACTCTTATTATTTTAGGCTTTCTGCATGTGAGAGTATTATCGATTAATGGTTTGGTGATAATCCCTAGCTTAAAATTTCATTTAGAAAATCCTAGTATTGATTTCATTAAATACTATAGTTGATTTCTACATATGTAAAGTTGTGTTTAGAAATTTGTTTGACTCACATTATTGTAGAAAAGTGAAAATAATGCGAGTTTTACGTTTAATGGAATGAATATAAAAATACCCACTGTGTCATGGATTTTAGTTAAAAATAAATTATTATAATTTTCATTTAGCTGAAATTTGAAATAAATTTTATTCTTAATTGAATTTAATTTTTCTTCAAACATATTAGCAAAATGTTTAATAAAAATAAAAAAATTAATTTAAAAATTCTAACTGAAATTCTAACTAATCTAGAAATAGGCAAGGACTTGTAAACTTCTACCTACTTGTTCTTTGTGTGATACTAAGGTTTTTTTATTCAATATTTTGTTGTTTTACACAACTAAAAAATGTATAAAATTTTTAATTTTAAAAAGTCAATGTTTTTAATATTCTTAAATAAAAATATGTCAACAAGTGTAAGATAAATTTTAATGAAGATCTTATTCTAATACAAAACAAAAAGTATAATACTTCCATTTTTAAGCTATCATAAAGTTAACTAAAAAAATAAGTACAAATAGTTAATATGTTGTAAGTGTTAGATCGTTTATAAATAAGCCATCATTGTTCTTATCTTATAATATGATTGATGACGTTAGATAGTTATTATTTATAATTATAATTTAATGTGAATTATAAAATAAAATTTAATAGTATTTTTTTTTTTTACATATTATTTTATTGTACTGTAACCGTGTTTTGATAGGCGAGAATAATTAACAGAATAAAAGAACATAAATTATTAAGTTGTTTTGTTTGTTTAAACTCTATATATTTATATTTATATTTCAATTATTTTATGCTGATAAAAATTGACAATTTTGCTATATACTAATTGAATGAATATGTACAAGTGACAATGAAATTTAATATATATTATGTTTGTTTTGTGTACAAATTGAATCAAATTTAAATTGGATGTCTTGACATTTTTTTATTAATGAAACACGTTACTTTGCTTCTATTTTTTATTTTGGACTCATGTTTATGTTTATAAAAAAAAAAACGTACTTTAGTACACTCACAGTAAATTAAGATTAAATGCTCTAAAATAAAAATGTAACTTTACACATCAGTGAGGATTTACACAATACCGTGAATCGTTATTTCAATTATTGCTAAAAAAAAGTTTATAAGTTCAGCTTTTTCTTGTGCCATGAATCCTGCATCATAATTTTTTTATTAAGCTGAACCAAATTTTATTTTGATTGACACTATCTTATAAAATGGCGTCAGTTGAAGTCAAACCTTTTAATGAATTTCTTAATTTTTGATAAAGTAAGCATGCAGATTTTAATTTTTTTTAAGATATTGAACACCCACTGTTTCATCTATTGTTTTAAAGTTATTTATTAATATTTAAATAAAAAAGGTATATTTATAAATTGAAATCGTTAAAATTGTGCAGTCGGAGAATTATTTAGAAGATTCTTTAAGAGATGTTTCAAAAGAACAGCTTATGAAAAGAAAACTTTTTCTTAATCCCGGTTTAAGAATTAGTGAGGGCGAAACTTCTCATAAGATGTGGTCTTAAATCTTCATATACACAAGATAAGTCTGTGATTTGACATGAGCTTAAGCTAAGTAGCTTTTCTATCCAAAAGAATTTTTATATTTGCAATAATTGAGCAAGCACGATAACATGCAAATGGAAAAGATGGGTTATATCATATGTATATGACATAAAGAAGAAAAATGAAAACAATTATTAAGATAAAGATTTCTCTTACATATGGTTACGTTTCTTAATAATGTACGTTGTGGCATAGTCAAGTATCATATTCAGGATCTAAGCAGCCGAAACACGAAAAATTATTCATTGGATCAAAATCTAGAATCACACCCCTTCAATTCACCATGATTTGATGCAAGTGCATGCTATCTTTCTATCTCTCTTTTTGTCTGATATGAACTCGATCACTCCTTCCTTTTTCTCCCTCACTTTTTATCATTGTTGCTTTGAATGATATTGTTTTCTTGAACTTGACCCCCTCAATCAACGAACCAAGAATTCAGCTTTTGTTCTGTCAATTCGTACGTGAACATTTTCAGAACATTATAGTACTCATAAATCTACTGTCACAAAGGTGTGCATGCATTAGGTTAGGCCAGGGAACACAAAAGGAGAGAGTAATATACTCTAATTAATGGGTTAAACGAGAAATCTTCAAAGTAATGAGTACATGTATATTTTCCACTCATATTATGCTCTTTTGATTAATTTTAACAAAAGCAAATTTTTGTGACTCCAAAATTTAGTTTAATTCTTTTTTCTATCTTTTAAATATAAAATTATGATAGAATTCTCAACATATTTTGAATGTAATAATTGACTCTAACAATATTATTTTAATAGATTTGAGGTCAAAATATTAATATTATTTTTAGAGATTTTGTTTCTCTGAATCTTTAACTGAAAGACTTATTCTAATATATCTAATATTCTCATTTTTTTTAATCATCTTCCGTTATGAAATATAGATACTTTCAACTTTCTTCTTTTAATCATTCTTCACTCTGAAGTAGGAATACTCTCATAAATATATCTTCAAAATATAAGATATATCTAAAATATTATTTTTTGAATTGAACATTCTATCTATAGGAATTGTACATGTATTAGTGTTTGATATAGGTTAAAATTCTCATGTGAAACAGAAAACACGTCATTTAAAACGGAATTTGTGAGTTTGATAGATCGTCCGAGACGGTGTGGAATTTCCAGCATGAAAAGGATCACGGGTTTCTTTTTGCTGACTATGTAAAAGGAAATTGAGTGGATATACTGTTGTTAATCTAGAAAGAATAGAGTGGTGCATGTGCAGGCACAGATATACATATTTATCAAGTCGTTGTAGGGGTATTAATTAACGGCAATTTTGTTCCTTAAAGCAAAATCATTCACTATCTACACACATAATTCATGAATGTTCACTTCTATTGGATGGTAGTTTGAAACATGGTTGAATGCTAACAAAAACCAAGTTACACTTTCTTGGATTTGGAGAGAGTAATGTGGAATATTAAATGAGCCCTTTTGAAGATGAAAATGCTGTGGGGTTAGCATTGTGATTATGATTAGCATGTTGGTTGGAGTTTTGTGAAGAGTGATTAAGGGGATAATGATCCTGTTCTAATCAGAAGGCTAAGAAAAGTAAAAGAGGACCCACTTGGGGTGTTTGAATAATGATGGTCTAAAAGTATCCAATCCGAGACCAACTGATTGTTTGGAAGGAAAGCATTAGTTGGGTCAGCCTCAATGGATCTTGTCTTCTCATTAATTTGATTCTTCACAACATTTTTCCTCATCTTGGGCCCTCATGCTATCATTTCCCACATGCTAAAGCCTAAACAATTCAACTTTTTTCAAAAGATACATATATTTTATGTGTACAAGAAAATAAATATATAGAAAGGGGCAATACAAACTAAAACACTTCCATGCCCTCCCCCATTGGGAGTGTCTCAGCAAAGAAAGAGGGAATTTTTTTGGTGGAAGAGTTTTGGGGTACATGCATATATGTCTTCTCAGTCACTTAATTTGCTAATTTATTTTAAAATTTATGTAATTATAGTTTGATATCATTATTTAAAATTAAATAGAAAAAATTATTTTTTTAATATTGATTTTTTATGATATCTTTGACTATCAATTTTATTTCAAGATTAGAATTATATGATGAACTTTTACTAAAAAAAAAAAAAGATAAGTATAATCAAACTCTCATCTATTTTACTTCATCCATCTATCCACATATCATTCTAATACGACGTAAAAATAAAAAACATAAAGGAATAAAAAAATTAATAATAAATTGAAGGAAAAGAGAAAATGGACTAAAAGAAGCATATATATAAAATATAAAATGAGTATATGCTAATCATTTTCCGTTTTTAAAAAGGTTGCAAGATAATTGATTTTTTTTTTTTAAAGAAAGTGTCATTAATTGATTTGGGTACAAGAGATTGGTCATGTCATCTCTAAAATAGACATCTAATCTCTATCCATCCCTAAGCACACCTAAACCACTGCATTTGCAAATGGTATGTTTCTACGATTCAAAATTTGGGTATTTTTGTATTGGTTGGGTTTGAACTTACATTTAATTTTTGTTATAAATGGAAAAATCATATGTTATCAATAATTAAAAAAGTATTGTTATGATCAATAATGTATTCATTAGTGGTTATCGTAGAAGTTTTTGTAAGAGCAGCTATTCCTATTTCAAAGTATTGTTCATCAAAAATTTTACATAATAAAACTGTTATTAATTATATATTCTTTACCAAAATTTTGCTAATTAATTTATCTTCTTTCATTTTCACTTCCTAGAAATATTAAAAGAGTAAGAATTTTAAAAAACATTATTTTTCTAAAGTAACAAATGAAGCAAAACAAAATCTCCTTTGGAATATAAAAAACAGTGTTACCAATTCTGTCAAAGCAGGTTGCTGTGTGATGAAAGTAACAGAGTTTCATTACACACACAACAAAGTCAAGGTTTGAGGATAGAGATGAAAGAATAATGAGAAATGGTAGAAAAAAAGTGTGAAGAGAATTTTTTTCCTCCATTCCTCTCTTCAATGTTATTTTCTGTTCTTGTCTCTTCTGTTGGACTAAACCAAGTGTTTTCAGGAACATGTATCTATCTAACGTGGCCTTCGGATAAACTTCACTAAACAAAAACAATTATTCTAAATATTCTTATAACTTGTAATAATGTTTTCATAAAAAATTTCAAACATTACAAAAACAACACAACAATTATTATTTGATGCATAATCAAAATACATGTGCATAATGCATTTGGGGTTGGAAGAGTCGTTCATGCATTCTACGTATACGATGATTGGTGTTTGATTTGTGAATGAAGTATGATCATGTGAAGGAACGGTGAAGGGTTTTTGTGGCGATGCCCTTGTGTTGTGGGGGCGCAATCACGTGCTGCTCATACCTACCAAATTATGGTGGGGACCATCACTCTCGAACTTCGATCACCTCCTACCGCTGCATCACAGCAACATTCGATGGAGTCACAATCAGCGTTGTAGTTTTTCTTTTCTCTTTCTTCGATAGGTGACGGCGGGTGAGGTTACACTTCCCCAAACCTGTTGGACCCGATATGGGACTCGTGCTTTTGATATGAGAAGACAATTTTGTCCCTTCCTTCCTCTTCAACAATAATACCAACACCTGAGACCAAACGGGAAATTTTCGACCCAAGGACATCAATAACGGAATATTCCCTAGCTTTTGATAAGATATGCCACCTTCAAAATAATTATGGTTTAAGCATGTCATCATTGGATGATTATCCTATCTTCAATAAATAAATATTGGTATTAATATTTATTGAATATAAATATTAATACCAATATTTTAAGTGGTATGTTGTCTACGATACGTATCGGATGATATTTGTATATTTATATGACGTTAGATATTGGTAAGAGTATGACTTGAAAGATTAATTTTTTTTTTATGTTTTATATTTTAGAGATTATATTTTTTTTTATAGATGGTCGTTTATATATGAGATATTGTCTATTTTAAATTTTTTTTATGATTTCATCTTTAGAAAAACATATTAGGTAGATAGTTATAGAAAGAAAGTGTATTTAAACGGACTTTACCTTTACCTAACAACCTACTTAGAAAAAAAAATATTGATTATTTAAAAGTGATAAATATTTTGAAACAAAATTAGGAGAGCCAAAATGACAGATAAGATGATGAGGCGAAATGAGTATAATATTTATGATATAGCAGGGCATGCCGCAAATGGTGGCAAAACTGTCTTAACTGGTGCCATGGCTATCTCTCTCAAATTTGTCTCAGCAGCCCAACATGCTTTCTCTATACTTACGTTACACCCCACATTCCATCTCTTTCTTAGGGTCATTTTCACTGTCTTTAGCCCAACCTCAATGCTGATCACAATAAATAAATAGATTATATGTGAAACAAAAACTAAAATAACAACTGATACAAACCAAGACTTCACCAATTCATCACCACTAGGGCTATTTGAACTGGTTTTAGATATAAAAAAATTCACTTTTGCAGTAAAACTATATACTTTGATGCAATGACAAATGCACCCTATTCCTCAGATGTTATGGCACTGAGACCTAGCTAGGGGTTCGAGCATTTGGGGAAATGGTGTAGGGTGGTCGGTAGGAAAGGTTGTGGCGTGGCTTTGTATTTATGTTTCTATACACATGCACATGCAGGGTCTATATACCACTGTGCACCAGTACACAAAATAAGCCCTTATGCAGGGAAAGTCCACTTTATTGTACATATTACCATAAATAATTAAAACATTGACTTTGGTTGAACATGTGTCATTGTTCTGTAAAACTTTTTCCTCACACAAGGCTCTTCCTTTATCTCTTTCACCATTTTGTTTAGCTATTTCACTTCTTTTACCTTTCTTCTTCTGAGATTTCTAATGTCTGTATACTACTAAATATTATAAAAAGTTGTTTGTTCCAATGTTTAACTTTGCATAATTTTATTAACAATTTGTATTGTACCATTCTTTTATTTCACAATCATAATAGGAATGTATAAAAATAACATTTGCAAAAACTAAATACAACAAAAACAGTCATGTAATAATATTTGGTATGAAAAACAGTATATGTTTTTGAATTTTTATACTGGTTTAAAAAATACATAAGAAATGATAAAAATATCATTTTTTATTTACATATTTAGAAATTTGAAACTAAACCAAATTAAATGCCTTTTATAGTTATTAATGAACTAAAAAAAAAACCCTTTTGTTTTCTAATAAAACAAATATATCCTAGATTTTTCTTATTTGCATGATGTTATTCATAATTGCTACCACAAAAGAAAAAGGTAACACTAATGGGATATTACCAATCTGACTCTTAATCCGTTTAATAGTTGAAAATGGGAAGCTTCCACGAAATAGAGAGAACACATGGGTGGGACACTCTAGTCTCTAGGGACAAATTTCCAGCATAGAAATTGCACACAGTAGATCTCAAATATCCCAGTAAAGTGAAAGATAATAACACCTACATTATTCCATTGGGAATTTGATGTTTCAGCAAGTTAACTGTGAAGTACAGGCAAAGTGCAAATGCATTATTGGAGATAGAATCTAATGGATATAACAAAAAGAAAAACAAATACACTACTGCATGTATGTTTGAGTAATAGAGTTTGTAGAAATGTATTAGTGAAAGCACAGTTTTTCCTTTTTATTACTTCACTATATATATGAGACTTGCAAAATCAATATACCCTCATGCCACGTAATGAAAAAAATTGTAGTCCCAAGTTGCATATATTTGTTTGAAGTTGAACATTGAGTTCTTTAAATTATAATGAATCTTTTATGGTCCAGACAAATCAAACCCTCATGTGTAGTTGTGTGAACGAGCTAGAGAGAGAGAGAGAGAGAGAAAACAAAGGCATGGACAAGAGAGTAATGGGAGAAAGATATTTTCTTTTTCTTTTGTTCTCAATAGGGACATTGAAAATTGGATTAATGTAGGAAGGAGAAGACACATGATCGATGTTTTGGTGCTATGGGAGTTGCCAAGTTGGCGATGGAGCAAGGCAGTTATAAGGGAGTTGTGAATGTCAGTGCTCAGAAGTCTTTTTGTGGCTGAAACCAAAAGAAAGAAAAAGAGGCATTAATAATAATGCAGAGGACCATCTAAGCTCAGACACACTCCTATTTTCTCTGCTGGTCCTCCTGCAAAAGGAAAACCAGTTACTTTCAAACTTATTTTTCAGCCTTGTGTTCAGATAAAGTTTGTTTGAGGTGGATCTTGGAAGAAGATAATTCATCCAAGTCTTGGTGTAAGTAGAAAGACTTCATTTTTTTAAGCATGTTGATATGTAAAATTGTATTGTGTTTAATCAAAATTTAAATTTTACTATAAGTTATGCATTAAAGTTCAACAAAGGTTATTATGATTTACAACAAGAGCTTAATCTGCTTATACTTGGGTTGACATGTGAAACTTCAGAATAACACAAAAAATGCAAGTGAATGTAATAAGTTTTGTGAAACAGATTTTTTTTACCTTGAATTTCTATTCTTTTACTTATTGAGTGAGAGAGGGGTATAGGAAAAATAACAAAGTTGATAATATGATTTTAATGCAAGAAATAATTGAGGAGGACTTGAGTGTAAAGTGAAGCTATTAGTATTGTCATTAATTAAATAAATGTAATACAGTTAGGCAGTTTTTTGGTCTCTATCAACTTGTAAAAAAGTGTATGAGCTTTTGGAAAAGTTGTAAGGGTAGTACTTGCAGGGTTATTAGCTAGGTCTGCCCATGGCCACAACCATCATTTATGCCCTGTCTTCATCATTAACAACCACTTTGCTCATATTGGCTTAAAACCATACTCCTTCCAATCCAACTCCTTTTCTGAATTTTCTTATAGTATTAATTAACACAGTTGCTTTATTCCTAAAATATTTTTTAATTTTTTTCTAAAATAAGGAATCATTTATTAGGATGATCATGAAAGTGAACTTAAAAAAAAAACATATTGTAAATCCATAGAATGAACCTCAGCTTAAATTTAAATAATTTTTCTTGAAAAATTCGGCCAAGATTTGTACGAATAAGTTATAAGGATTGAGTAGCTTACAATGGGCTTGGATATTTTTTACATAGCATTTTAGCAACTTTTGAAATATGAACATTCTCCTCAGACACTTAAACCTTATTATCTGTTTTCTCAACCAAAAAAAAAAATAAATTTTACTATCAGTCTTTATTTATGGATTCAAACGTTGTCATCGGCATTGTGCCATAGACATTGGAAGTTCCACAGGTAAGCCATGGGAGGTTTGATGGTTAACACTTCCTTAACATATTTTACTTTTTTTTTTATTTTTTTATTTAATCACATTCAAACTCAGGCATTGATGGTTTAAAAAGAATATTTTAAAGCTACAAAAGTGAGGAAACTTGATATGATTTTTGATCTTGTACAATTCTACAGGTGAAAGAAAAATGATGAATTAATACTGTAATACCACTTGACATTTAGAGAGACGAAAAAAAAAATATAAATATAATATAATATATGGGATAAAGAAAATAAAGATACGAACATCAATGATAAAAAAGTGTCCATACTAATCACTGTAGAAAATCTTACAATGTGATTGCATTCTTTCATTTTCTAGCAAGTTGAGATAATTTAAAAGTTAAGCCAAGCCGTACCGTGTTAACCCGTACAACAAAGGTACCGTCGATTAACTTTTTCTGAATAAAACACAGTTTTCTAACAGAAAAAACTAAACTCTTAAAAAATTGTGAGTTTAATACTTTAATTTATCACTACAACAATGAATTATTTTTTACCTTTCTCGTAATCCTCGACCACAACTTGATCTTGTTTTAGTTTAAGATTTTCCTTGTACTAAAAATGTAGCAGATATTGATTGTTTCAATTTGAACTAAATGAAGGCTTTGTGTTTGAGTTGGAAGAAGAATCAGGAGTGTAGAACATACATGAAGTGGCTTTCATTGACATAAAACTTCTCTCGGAGGGTATATTATTTGGAACCAACCCTCTGCGAGGAAAACTTCAAACATTTGTACAATTTTCTACCCATGAAATCTTCATGGAAACAAAGTTAGAGTCGCATAATTGACTTCATAACAGGTTGTTCCGACAAACCCATAAAAAAAGACAAGAAAAGAATGAGATGGATGTAGAAACAGCAAATGAAGAAGAATATGAATGAGAAGCCCATGAAAACGGCAATGACGAAGGGAGAAAAAAAGAAGCAAAAGGTGCTGCTTCATCTTGGCCATCCTCTTCAGTCAGAACCATTGTGTAGATAAACCTCGTATGGTATGTCCCTTGTTTGTTTCATCTCAGTGATGATGTTAGAGACCTGAAGACAACTTCTTCGCAAGGAATAGTGAGGCCCATCTCGTGATCGAAGCCAAATTCTTCTTCAGCTTGTCGAAGGAGGGATTGGAACTCGGGGTGAGCGAGGAATGAGATGGGCACAATGTACCTAGTTCTGTTTTCGCCCACATAAACAGCAAAATGGCCTTTTGGGACATCACCAGGGTGGCCATCATCATCGTACCCGTTTTTCTTTCCTAGGCTGGAACACCTCTTAAGGATCTGCTTCAAGACTGCATGTTGTGGAAGCTTGTTTGATTTTCTAATGGCCATGTTAAGTGGTTGAGATGTGATGTGATGAGATGATGAGAAGAGAGAGTGAAGAAGATGTTGTGGTGGGTGATGAGAAATGAGAAGGGTGATGAGGGGGTATTTATGGAGAGGGTTGAAAGGGGTGATGTGGAGGGATTTGTGGGGTAGGAGGCAAATTTAAGGACAGACCACGGGTGTTTTGGGGTTTGTGTATTTGTGCAAGGACATGGTGGGAGCCAACCCCATTGGCTATACTATTCTATGTTGGTCCTCCTCAGGGCAACATGGTCCCAGTTTCACTCTACTACATCTTCAACTCTCCCCCTACCTATCAGTCTGCTTTCAACCTTCTTATTCACCCCAACTCAATTCATTTCTTTCTTTCTTCACTCAAATCCTCTTTCCATCAAGCTCACACCCTTTTGACTCAATTGACAATACTATTTTTCTAGATAAAAACATTAGCTTTATATGTAAGAGAATTTGATGTGTCCTCATATCAACTTCAAGTACTTGGTTTTATCTTTTTAATCTGACTCGGAAAATTCATTTGGTGAATTATTTTCTCTAACTCAATCTATGTACTTGGTAGGATAAGAGTTTGCGGAATATTGGATTATCTTTTGCGATTTGGATAAAATTTCTAAGTCAAAACGTCTCCTTAAACTCGGTTGGACACATACCTATAAAGACACTTCAACAATACTAGAGTAAATATATACAAAAGAAAGTAATAGAAACAATAGTCATATCTTTAAGGTATTTCTTATTTATAGAAATGATATTAGACCAACTCACTGTTCATCATATTCAAGATAATAAATCTTATTAGTAGTGTATATCTACACTTAATCTTGATTAATGCTTGATAAACAAGTTTAGTAGATTTGTTTCATAAGTGAGATGATTAACTGAGTTAGTTTATCTCTGCCTTATCAAAAATTACCTTAAACCGACTTCTATTAATAGAAGTCTTCTCATTCTAACCCTTCTAGGCACAATGTTTTATCATTATTTCTCATATTTGTAGCCCTTCCTGAATTCACATTCATCAAAGAGGGTTACTTTTAACTTGCATGATAATATTTGATTCACACTCAAAATGTTCATCTACTGGTTAAGAAAGAAACTGAGAAAGGAGACCCGTTAATAGGAGTTAACCAGGTTTCTTAATAAAGATTACTTATCAACAAAAACAGATAAATAATTGTCGTCATAAAAAGAAAAAAACAGAAAAGAATTAGTATCCGTGAACAAAAGTTGTGTATCACAGTTTTAAGAAACATATAATAGTTTCATTCCGTAAGGGTACTGAAGATCAGGTTAAGAAAACGTGTGGCTTATATAGACTCTCCGGAGTTTGGTACATGTAAGACCCTTTTTATTTTGATTTACATGTCTCGCTCATGAGTTGTATAAATTTTGATTTTGTACTGCTAACTCCACTAACATAGAGTACTTAAACACAATTTGTTAATTTAGAGTGTAAATGTTGTGTGACTGAATGAGGAAGTGAAGGGAGTTTGAAAGAATTTTTGAATGAAATCCTGCACAATCTCTGTGGAATCATTGGCAAACCCTGGTCCTGGTGATGGTTTGGCCTTTCTGATTGTTCGGCTAGTGATACTGACGAGTGAGGACTGATAAGTGACTCATGCAACAGAAACCCATGTGTATGTTGCAGCGTTATTCATACTTTACAGGTTTTGGATTCGGTATCGTAACTCTACCTTCAAGTTCAAGAGCAACACCTGCCTCAGCAAACTACTGAAATATTTCAAAATAATATAGCCTAAACACTCGGGTCCTTTTCTCGCCCATTTCATCCAATTCACATGACCATCACAGATTAGGTATTTTTGGATAATAGCTTGATATAGTATTTACGTAATAAATTTTTATCACACGAATAGAAAATTGATCCTAAAATTTATTTTTCAAATAACAGAACTCAAAGAAAGCAACTGAAGAAGGGTAACATATTCTGTTTACACCAAATGAGATTTAGGAAACAGAGAATAAAAAAATATGATGCTGTAGTAAGAGAGAGTAAATTGTTTTCCTAGAAGATGCTTCATCACCTTTCAATAATTTCAAGAAAACAAAATTGATTATCATATATGTCCCCGTAAAAATGTTTCTGCAAGAAATAGTAGGTTGATGAAAAGTTTTATATTTAATATGGAATTGATTTTGATTTTTCGGCATTAAGTGGACTCAATACTTAGATCTCGAATAAGTCTTTGAATAGTCAGTTTTAGAATCTCAACATTTTATTGAGATTTCGATTCTTGATCTTCGGGCTGAAAAAATATATTTACAAAAGGTTTTCTACTATTTAAGTTAGTACTCGATAGTTGGAGAGTTAGCTTATTAAGAAGTACCTTCTACCTGATAAGGTTTTGGTATTTGTAAAGAACTACATGTACAATTCATAGTGAGCCTGAATTAGCACAACTTTCTAGGTTAATTCTGACCGTACTAATAAATTTAAGATGATTACTTATTATTAATCATGATTAGACTTTGTTAATCATTTTATGTCCCATGCTCAACATAGTATCTCAATTATACTTTAATCGTAGACATCTCAATATCATTTCGGCCTAAGACATCTCGGTCTATGACTTCTTTTGATTTTGCAATACATAATGATGATGCGTCTCAACTAATTATCTTATTTTAGCTTATATCACAAAAAATATATATATAGGTATATTAATTAATTAATCTGTGTCTATTATTCTGATTAATTAACATCCGAAATAATTTAGAAGAAATCATACACAACTAGCAGGCTAAGCTGTCGATGGAAGGTGCAGTGGTCATGCTCAACAACGTGGTTAGTTGGTTAGTTCTTTTCACGGAAGACATTCGTATTTATTAGTGGAAACACTATACAAGGATAAGCTGAATGTGTAATAACAAAAGTAATTGAAAACTAAATTGTGATTGTGAGTGATGAAGGGTCTCGCGCAAGTGGGGAAGAGTGGTGAATTTACTAAGGTTTTGGAGTCAGGATTTGGCATGAATCCCAGCATTATAGTTTCATGTTCAATCCATTGATGGAGATGTGGTATAGCATTTAGATTCGTTTGGACCATGTAATATGATATAGCAGAGTTGATGGTTGGCTTTGGCCTAGAACTTGGACGCAATGGTTAGTGCACTCAGAAATGAGTGTCTGAACATGCAGGGCTTCCCATGTGGTCCTGCCTAAGCCATGACCACTAAATACCATATAAGTGTAATAAGACATAAATTATATTGAATGCGCACCACTATTTAGGTTTAACCTGCACCACCTTGCTTCGTTACCCACAATCATAAATTCATCTTAATAATATTCAATGACTCATATCATATACGGTAATGTCCGGCATATTTGTGATATGTCCTGCCCTTTGTGTCTCTCTCAACGCCAAGTCCCATGCTAATTTGTAGGACATCAATGATATTCATATTCATTCACAAGCATAGATTCAACCACCTAAACCAAAACTCATCATGGTTAAACCAATACCCACATAACTCTATTACATACATTAATTGAATTCATGATAAAAGTATAAAACTATACAAATAAAGTGTTTGCTTATTTATTTATGTCCTTGTAAAAGTGGACCAGAGGAAAGTGAGGGATTTTATGGATTTGTATAGAGAAACTTGAGAGAGATGAATGATGGTAATGGATGTGATGGAAAAAGTAAGGTGGAGAAAGAAGAGAGGAAAAAATTGGATAGTTGTGTCGGTTTGTTTGTAAGGAAGTACGTAGCATAATAGTAGCACTACTAATACTACCACCATAAATGTGTATAAATAAATGTATTACAGTGTAAGGTAAGGTGTAGATGGGAAACCAGATAAACGGATGTCGCATTCCTTGGACAGAGGCTTCATGTTCTGTGAATGAGATTAATTGGAGAAAGAGTTGGAATTAAAATTAGGAAGAGAGTTGAAAGGCCCACCATTTTCACCAAAATGCGGTGCTCTGAGGAGCAAATCAACGAAGGGGATGTTCTTTTAAGTTGATGGAGACTTAACCTTTACTTTGGCACATGAAGACCATGTTACTCTTGCCCCCAAAATCCACTTGCTAAGGCCCTGTTTCTCATATCATTCCAACCACTTCAAAATCCCCATCTTTACTCACTCGCCTAACTTCTCATTTTTTTTTACCTTCCAATGCAACCAACCTCACACCCCACAACACCCTTTTTTCTTCTTTATTATCACAACAACTCTTCTGTGAAATAGTGCATTCTTCTGAGTTACCTTCCTCATCTTTATCTATACATTCATGGTTTCCTCCCACCAAGTTCAAACTAAACTATAAAATTTTTGAAAGTACGATAGATGATTCTTTTAAGTGAAACACCTACCTCTCTAATTCCCATTTTCAAATGCCATCCTCTCATAATAAACATTGTTCCGGTACACCCAATAGTCATGTATTACTTAGAAGTTTAGGCTAAGATCAATTTGAATACACCTTCTTTTCTTAACCTTCCTTAACTCTCTAAAATATATTTTTAGGTCAAAATCGTGATGGAACTCCGAGTTCTAAAACAGATAATACCTCAAATACGGTGATTGTCCTAACATGTCATCTCAACGTACTTTGAGATTGGAACTAACATCAATCAAAAAGCATAATGGTCAAAAAGGGTTACAAAACAATAAGAATAAAAATTCCATTACCAAATGGTCCAATAAGTAAGTCATCAAAAGTACCACTTGTTTATACAGGTGCTACCATGCACATGTCTTTCTTCTTGTGCCCTCCAAACATATACGTAACCAAAATGAAGTTCACGTCTTTCTTCTTATGTGACCTCTAAAAGATCCATGCTTCAAATCTTCCTCCTTATGCTGCTTCTTTTTTTCTCCATGAGATGAGGGGCCTGTGGAACACATTTTGATGTTGAAGTTAAAGATGTGTCATAGAGAAAGCAAGCTCGTCTGAATATTACAATTATGTTACTAGTATATATGTTAGTTTATTTTGTATAGTGTGGAGTGAAATCTCTGTAAGATAATATTATCTGATCTTTTAGCAGGTAAAAAAAGTAGATCATTGAAACATGATGACAGTATAAATGTTCTTTATTATCTTAATCTTCATTCAAATATTAATGACAAAGGATGCTAGTGACATGTCAATTCCATGATAAAACTTGTTTGTTTCTACTAATTTAAGACTCTTATCCTATCCAAAAACCAAAGCTTGTGTCCATCTTAAGGAAATACCGAGCAAGTTCTTGTTCTAGTTTATGATAATAAATAACAACAAATATTTATTACGTATGCATGAAGTAGATTGAAATGTCCTTCACAGCTGGCACAACAAAAGCAAATGCTAGTGCGAATTGAGGTCCAACTGTCATTTTTTTGTCCTTAAATTATTATCAGTACTAACCAACGTACCAAAGGGCTTTTCTTAGGTAACAATAACATGCATTACATCGTTGTACTAATGTACCTGCAAAAACCAACTTGGTAATTTTTTGTCTGCTCATTGTACCTGCTCAGAAGAACATGAATATGGGAAACTCGCTTAGAACTAGAAAACCCACCAAAATAAAACAGCTGGAAGTTGGATTTTCCCATTAACGGCAAGCCCTAAGGTCTACTCCTACCATATTACCCACCCAAACCCACTCAAATGGGTGTATGAAATGCCAGCCTTTGAAGGGACCCTACCCTCCCTCACTACCCACATCAATGCATTACCAATTCAAAACAGTTAGTATAATGTTTTCCCCCAACAACTCAAAGCTACACTATTTTGAGGATTCACACTTACTTCACTCCTCCACCACTGGTTTATTCACTCTTTGACATGTGCCTATTTGGACACCTTTTGTACCTTCCAAAGAATAGGGTTCAAAACAAGTAGGGTTTGAGTAGGCTATCATGAACTTGTCCTCATATTTGTAATTAAAAAAAAAAAATACTTGTATGTATATAGTCAGGTATATTCGTGTACAATTTGCCAGGCAGAACTCGAACATTTGTACTTTGATTAGTTATTTTTTGAGATCAGAAATGATTGATAAAGTTTTGGAATAACAATCAGTTGGAAAGTAAAGTTTAGGAATGTTACCTAATATGATTTATTACAAAAAGAAAATTGCAAAAAATTAATGAATAAATATTATTAAAAGCACAATTGTAATTTACTTAAAATACTACTCGATGTTTTTTTTTTTTTACATAAAACATCATAATTATAATTATAAAATATTGTACACATTATAATAATAAAGTTTCTGAATAACTAATTTAAAAATTTCCAAGTCATAAATTGATACAAATTTGGAGGTTTTTGGTGTTGTACTGATTTTAATATTTTAAAATATATTAATTTTTTTAATATAATTTCGATTATATTTATTAGTTGTAATTTAAAAATCTGCAAATGTTTACAAGCTGAAGTTTTTGAAAGAGAGCAAATACTTATATGGCATGTGTAAAAATCAAATTTTATCTAAACTCGAAATATTGTTCATCCGTTTTCTTTATAAGACTAAACTTTAAATAAACGTTTCTTATCTTTTACAAGACTCAATTCATTACGTCTCTTGTATTAATTATTTTTCGACTAAAATGTTCCTGATTAAACAAAAGAGAGAAATACTATTAAAAAAAAAAGTATTATCGATAGTAATTTTTTTAAAAAAAATTGTAAATTCAAGTTATACTTATTGATATAAACTAAATTAAACTATTTCCTTCATATTAATAAATTAGTTAATTGAGTCTTAAAATTACGAATAAAGTATTTTAGTTCAGTGATGACAGCATAAAGTAGAACATGAAACACAGACCACTCACAAATTTAATTAAATAAATATATTATTTCAACATTTATCCCTTCCTTTCCATACAACAATCAAAAAGTAAACATAAACGTTTATCATATTTTCATAAAATTAAAATTTTATTTATTAACTATGCTACTTCAAGTATGAAATTACTACCGGGTGTGTAATTAACTAACACAAACGATGCTTATACATATCCCTCATCAAGTTTTCAAATAATTTACCTGCGCATATAATTACTTTATCTATCACAAATAAAATATTTTGGATATCCATAAAATCTATTAACCATGACTAGGATAATGTTTAGTAAAGTTTAAAATTATATACGCTTTAATTTGACAAAAAATATTAATAAATGCTTAATTGAATTGCTTATTTAAGCATGTCTTTAATTGCTGTCAACATGATATATCTATTTATTTACTCAGATGATATATCTAAATTTTATAGGTATTGAATACATGTTATAATAAATGGGAAATACTGCACTTCTTAATCTTTTTAATGGTTAAATCATACACATTTGGCCACTTCTGTTTATTGGCAGAGTTACACTACTCTAAAATTACAACACCGTAGACAAAAAAATGAAACAAGTTACAATACAGTTGAAGAAACAACTAGCTGATTAGAAGCAAACAATCATCCCATTCTTGTGCTCTGTCAGTCCTTACAAAAAAAGCTTCCAAGATCCTAATTGTACATCTACTGGTCAGAAGAAGATTTAAACTGCTGCTGATGCTGTCCATCTATCAAGTTTATCTGTCGTCTGAGTTTAGCAATATGTGCTTGAACCTAAGCCATTGGAGTTTTGAAGCACAATATGAGTTTAGTCACAATTTTCTTACTACTTTAAGATGATAGAACAATCAAAATCTACAAGAGAAGTTAAAACATACTCACAATTTAATCAACAAAAAAAAAAGATTCAACCACCTTTCCTAGGTCCCCCTTGTAGTTCACTACCATAAATGGGGATATAAACACTAAGGCAATCAACAGCTTATGAGGGGCATACAAGGAAAAGGACTGTAATGTAATACATATTTCAACACACTGACAAAGGTCAGTGATTTGGATGAAGATAAAGTTCATCTACACAGTGCGCTCTCAAATTAAAAGGAAAACATGAATTATGTGTCAGCATTACATACTTTAGTCTAGCTAGTTGTTTATTATTATAAAATTACTTTATGATGTTCATCCTAAATATTCATGCCCCACATAGAAAATGATTAGAACATATAGAACCCACATATATTGGATGTGTTAATTAAATCGTTAAAAGATGAACTATGAGTGATGTAACATGATAGCATATAGACCATCTTATCTGTCTTCTGTCCCTCCCCTCCTCCTTCCCCTTAGTTGGCTCCGTTTTCTTTAGAAGTTGAATTAGATCATTCAATTACAACCCAGAATCCCATACATGCACATATCAGTACACACAACAATGTAAATTAAGAAAAATGTCTCTTCATTCTATTCTAATACTTCAAAGGCACAGTTATTTTGAGTTCAACTAATCCATTAAAAAAGGTCCAGACATCATACAAACAAAAATAAACTCCCAAGCATAGATCATTAGTCTCAGTCTCTTGACGGATGAATCTGAAGTACTTCTGAAAAGCAGAAAATTTTTAAGAAAAAGAAAATTTACAAAAATCCTTATACATATTTCTTTTTTGATCAAACATTAACCTTGCATCAAGATGGCTCATTTTGATCAAACATATTCCTTATACAGAAAATGCTTGCTGTCATCACTCATTTTGATCCATTAATATACCATTACGGCATCAACAATTGAAAATCGATCTGACATCCACAAATACTACATACTTTAAATATGATAAAAGTATTGTCACATATACCTGCTGTCGAGCTGCTGCAAGCTGTAAGAGCTCATCTGCCTCTGAGAAATTCGTGAACCATTGACTTAAAGAATGATCTTTGGTATCACCTTTCTTCCTTTTAGTTGGATCGTCTAGAGGTACTGCATTTACAATTTCTTTCAACTCAAGCATGGAAAAAGGAAAGCTGCAGATAACAGTGGGTAATTGCTACATAACATACTGGGAGGAGGCAACGTAAGCCCAGCAGGTAACCTTGGCAAGTTCACAGCTGGATGATTCTGCAGACGAGCTAAAAAGGCCTCTGAAGGATCAGGGAAAACTATCTCATCATAAAACTCCACAACGACAGGCTTCTTTGCGGACATGGAACTGTTTTCATCCTCTGGATACAACTTCAAGTGATGGTATCTGTATATATATCACTCTTCAATAGAATACAAGGTTCAGAAATTATTTTGACATTCACATAAAATGGTTTGCAATCTGCATGACTAATAACAAAGGATACGGGTTGTATTGTCATCTAGTATATCATTAGACAACATTCAAGCACTTGAGCCATATATAACTGAACACTCTTACCAAACTTTGCAGTTAGCAAAATAGATGTTATTTATATAGTCATCCAAGATTATCATTGATAATAAACCTCCAACTGAACCAAGAAAAGCATCAATAAAAGGCTCAATAATATTTTTTTTTTTCCTGGAACCAGGCTACTGGTTACTAAATCCAAAGCAGTAACCAACAACTCACAAGTTCAAAGCCTTCTCACAAACATCACTGTGGAAATAAAGCGTGATGGCAACTTCAAATTCCCCCCATCCTGCCTCTGAGAGTTCAAAAGGTGGTGTCTCCACAACACGTGTGGGATTATTGAAACTAGAATGCAACTGAAAAACAACACGCTTTATTATCGCCCCAAGATCCTCATTGCTTGCTCCACGAACGTATACTGTCCATTTATGCGACTGATACCTTACAATACATAAACATTAACTTTAAAACCCATTTTAGTGACTTCAAGCAAAACACTGGACCAGGTAGAGGCAATGTATGATACTTACTCGCTAGCCTTTTTGCCAAGCCAAAAAGCTATGTTCCCATATACTATTGGAACGCTTATTTCCACATCTTTCACTTTCTTACCCATGTTCTACACAAAACCCAGAAATGGTTTGTATAATGATCAATACAAAGAACCTATTTTAGTAAAGCATATAGAGGAATTAGTTTCCACTCTGTATGATATTCTAAAATCATATTCGATGTTCTGAACATTGATTTTAAGATCCGTGTAATGCTATATAATAGCTGCAAATCCAAGTTTCGAATTTGAATCAATGACGGAAACAAGGTGCAATCTTTACGCAGTCCCAAAAGCGCAGGATTTGTGGGAAATTGTTATTTTGGCGATTTGGAAAATAAGGTTGATGGTTTATCCGAATTCGAATCGAAACAAGGTTACCTTCTTATCATTGTCTTCAGATTTGCCCATTTTGGTTCGCTGGGATTTGGGGGTAGGACCACTTAATTCAGGCTGATCTTGACCGTGCTTTTTCGAAGATGAGCTATTGGTCATATCAATCAACGACCTCGTCTCAAAAGTAGAAGCTCACTCTGAGCATCAAGTTTTAGGGTTCGTAAGCCTCTGCCAAAATTGTGTTGGTGGCTTTTACGACGTCGTTTAAAGCCAGTAGAACCAATTAGGCAACGAGCCCAACCCAATTCCTAAGCGGGAATTTCTTTGGAATTATTTTTTGCACCCCCATGTTTTTCTCCGCACGTCATAAATGCCAAAATCCTTCCTTTACCCTTGTCGTATTAAATGACAACGAATGGGGTTCGCAGTCTTGTGTTGTTGTCTTCTTGTGCTATTTTGTTGTTGTAACACACTTGCAACATTGATCTGTGATCTTTCTTGTTCATGCTTAGGGTGCTGAGTAGATTTTGGCACAAAATTAACTTGAAGTGAATATAGTAAAGTTTGAAGGATGGTAAGAGTTTACATGTTTGTTTGGTTTTGAAATTTTCTGAGTTTTTTTATTTAAATTTCGGATTGTATATTTTAGAAGTGATAAGTGGTTGCTTTCAGATTATAGTCAAAATTTAAAAAAATACTATTTTAAAGTATATAATCTAGAACATAATTTAGAAGTGAATTTTAACTTTCAAATTCAGTAATTTGGAATACAATTTCAATTTCTATATAGTGTAGTCCAAAAGTTAAAATTGTATCCTAATATACAATTTAAAACATAATTTAAAAGTGAATCTTGACTACATTTGGAAATTGATTTTGTGATGTATTTTTATATAAATTTTGCAAGATAAAATTCATAAGTTACGTGCCATGGATATAAAAAAAAAAAATCTTTGATGAATCCTCACAAATTATTATATATGTTTTTGACACACTATGAATTAGTGAAATTTATGAATGCATTTATCATTAATTTTTTTTATGGTAAACAACACATGTAAAACTAACATATAAGTTATCTTTAATTGTGATAGTTGGTGTAACGTTCACAAAGATTATCTTTATGTGTGGATTGGGTTTCTAGCAAGTGAAAGAAAAACTAACTTTATTTATGTCTTTAAAAGACTTAAATAATTGTTTTTAAGAATGAATACTTTTCCTCAAGTAATTCTTACTATCAGACATCTCACATTAATAAATGCAATTACTATTGTATTTCTTGAAGCTTCAAATTCTATATCGATTCCAAATTAATAAAAATATTAAAGCAAAATATAAAATATTAATTGATTCTTGATTCTCTTGCAAGCTTGGGGGTTGTTATGAATATATATTCACATTTGGATCTGCAATATGTAATGTGGTTCTGAATCTAAAATTTGCATTTTAGGGTTAACCTAAACCCTATACCTGAAATCTAAAATTTACATTTTAGATTTCACAATTCAAAACGAAATAAAAAAATGTATTTGAGATTTATAATTTATAAATACATTTTGGATTCCACAATTAGAAATATATTCCTGACACAATTCAAAATATATTATATTTTTAGAAATCTTATGAATTGTAAGATCCTAAATAACATATTAAATTCCACAATTCAAAAATTTCATGATCAAGCATTTCAGGGTAAATCAAACACAATAACAAAGGAAAAAGAATACTATGAAACAAAACCTAATTCAACACGAAGACAAAGAGAATGAGGGTGGCAATAGGAATTGGATAGCTGCGGAGCAATTCGACCACAGAGGCAACCAAATCAATGGAGAGAATAGTAATATATTATGTACGTATATTATACAAGGAAACTTTTGTCTTTTACATACCAGATAAAGGTGTAGAGGGAAAATATGAGAGTGCAAAAGCCAAAAGCCTTATTTTTTTTCTCATAAATGGACCTTTTCAGGAATTCAAGTTTTTCTGGGCACCACATATTTGATAGAAAAAAATTACATTTCATATAATGAATGAATAGAGGGGATAAAGATTCTTTCGCAATGCATAATTAAAAAAGTATAAAATATATTTAGAATTATATATTCCAGAATAAGTTAACCACCTTTTGAATGATTATTCCGAAATAATACTAAAATACACTTTAGAATGATCATAAATTATAGATTATACGACGTCAAATACATATGAGATTATGTGTTCTGTAATAAAGTCTAACACTTTCCGAAAATTTCCAAATAGTGGTGTAAAGACATTGAAAAAATAAACATTATGAAATTATGTAAAATAATTAATATCTATATAATTCCAAATAAGACATTTTGAAAAAGAACGTGTTCCGAAATAGTTTAAGTGTAAGTCAGTTCTCCACACACCTTTCAATACATCATTGCTTTACAAGAGTAGAATTATAATTTTAGAAGATATGCTGATGCACGAAGAAATGCCTCAAAAGGGTTAGTGTTGCTTAATTTTTTTTTTATATATATGGTACAAATTTTAAGTTTTAGTTTAAAGATTCCTAAAATTATTTTAAATCTTAAAATTCATATAAACTACAACGCTCCATTTGATGCATAATATGGTATTAGACAAAAGGAATGCACAACACAGCTATATAAGTTTCTATTTTGTATTCCGATTTTTGATCATTGGATAGACAAATATAAAATATGAAATTTTATCATTATATTCTTTGTTGTTTCTTCTTTTTTAATTTACCAGAAGAAAGCATGGATGAGCGACCAATTTCACATAATAGCTAACTGCATGCTTGCACTTCTAAAGTAGTTCAATTATTTAAAGTTTGTTTATTATATTGAACTACATCAAATCCGTAAATATATATCATGTTGGGAATATATATTGGAAGAGAATGACATCCTCACAATTAATATCAAAGTTCTAACCATTTAAAGTCTGTTGAGATAACATCACTTAAATTAGTCACCGCATTTCAGATATTGTCCCGTTAAAAGCTAATATCGTGATATATATAGACCGAACTTTGATAATAATGCTGTGGTATATATTAGAGATTGAGATTTCGCAGAAGCAAAAAGTGTCCAAACAATGTTGTGTTGCACTTTAATTCAGGCAACAGGTTTCAACTATACAAGATAACAAAATAGGAATCTTTAAACAAACGAAAGTCCCTTCTGTACAAGTATGCCTCATCTAATCTATCTCTGTCTCCATTAGCTTGTTTTACAAATCATTCAAAGCTAGAGGTGACGTTCAGGAACTCATCTTCCTGACATGGGACTGTGAGACCACCTGTTGGATGATCATACCCAAATTCTTCTTCTGTCCGACTTAGTAATTCTTGAAATGAAGGTTGGTTCAAGTATGCTACAGGAATCACAAACCGCTTCATCTTCTCTCCAAC
>Ga0099824_1001625_pt1 | contig 31964 bp, 13 predicted proteins | sample SiratrowhiteBW_FD_76837 | JGI IMG/M metagenome (GOLD analysis project Ga0099824, IMG submission 76837) | Root nodule microbial communities of legume samples collected from California, USA - Siratro white BW | ecosystem: Host-associated > Plants > Roots > Nodule | place: USA: California... | reverse complement strand
TTAAAATGGTTTTTTTACTTTTATTTAAGTGACTTTTTCAGAATATCTATTTTAAAAACATTTAAAATTATTTTTTTTTTTTTTTTTTTTGTGAATTTGAAGGCACATGAGTGTGCACCTCAATAAAAGCAGATACAAGAATTCTAATTAAGATGGAAGGGTTGGCAACTACATTGTACAGTGTAAGAAACCATCTTTTCTGGGGACCAGAAGTTATGTCAATCTAAGCCTATACCAACCGGAAATTAGAATGTCATCTCTGCTCAACTCAGGAAAAATTCTGGGGGTATTGAAGGAGGACAGTGCTTCTTGGCCACATATTTGTACTGAAACACAAATAAATTATGAGAAATCACTCAAACAGATATGATAGGAGCAACAAATTTAACGAAAAAGAGGAGGTGAAGAGGCAAGTTGTTTACCTTGTGCTGACTATATTTCTCCCTGATTGCAGGCAAATTAGAGTTAGGACTGTTACAACAAAGGCGATGGAGATCCTTCACGCAAACAGACAAATCAGAGGGCTGGTAGAGTGTGTAATGCTGCAATGTGGAATTCTGTTGCAAAAGACAGAAACAATAAGTCAAATTTACAAAAATAAAAATTACTATTTGATGGTGTGCATGATCTGTTTTATATTGGCAGCATACCCATGGTTTGGTTGAAGGGAAAAGTATAAATTTGGCAAGAAAAATTGCAGAAGCGGCTATAAGTGATGGAGCATAACAAAGCATACTGTACTCCAAGAGAGACAATTCCGCAATATAATTTGTCAAACACTCTAATAGCAGAGAAGGGACCTGAAAAGAAAAACATACACACGTTGATCATCAACTAGAATGAAAAATCATACTTTCCCTTATAAGAAAAAATACTTCCACTTTACACCCTATCAATGTAACAACGTACATTAATAATTTATATTAAAATTTAAAAAACACAATTAAAATATAATAGTATATATTAATAATTTATATTAAAATATAGAAAAATAATTAAAATGATAATACACTGAGTTATATAAAGTGGGACATTTCTGCACTCTCAACTAATAACAAGTAGCAGCTTCAGTTTTTGCTTGGACGCGTGTTCAGTTCAACTTATTCTTAAGAAATTATCTCTTATTTTTTTATAGGTTCATGAGACATTGAGACTTTTAACAATAAACAATTTGTTTTCTAAAGTTATGCTGAATGCTGAACTGACACATACACCCACCACTCACCCACCAGGTTATCTTTTTTGTTACCAAATAATAGTTGGTAGTTCTCATTATCCAAATTCTTATATTCAAAATCAACATTTTGGTGAAAGATATGATGATGAGTTTACAACCGAATTATATAAAAGCCCAAACTAAGCAAAGAAGATAAAAGTACCTCGTCCACTCCTTGAGCGGCACGTACAAATCTTCTGTAAATAATACCGAGAAAGAAAATAATTTTTACATCAGAACGGCTTGAAATAACTTCAAATTATCAGTATCATACTCATCAGTTTATAGACTACATTACCTTAAGAAACATTTTATTGTTGGGGCTGTCATTTCGAACTTCAGAAAATTTAAGACAGCAGATTCCATCTGCAAAACCTGAATCGAATAATTTTGCTTGAGATGTGCGCTGTTCAAATACATACATAAACAGATAACCTGAAGCTGCAAATGAATTCAAACCAAACCTCGTCTTTGAAGTACGTGTTATCAGTAATGTAACAAAATTCCTCCACCTGAGGTGCACAAATCTCCTCGTATTTACTGCAAACAAATACCAAGAACCAACATCAATACTAGAAACCCTATCAATCAGAATAATTTAGAGGGACTTGTATGACTCCTTACGAGGCAATCATCATGGAGGCAACACCAAGTAATTGTAATCTTTGTCTATTCATCACATTTCCTGAAAGATACCGGTCAATGTAGTTTACCGTCAAATACAATGTATCAGGTACTAGTCTATACTCTTCAGCCACCTGCAATCCGAAACTGAGTTTAGCATATAGCCATATACACAAGGAGGCGTGGCACTGAACTACTATTTGAAAGAACAGTGAGTTCCCCCAAGAATAAAACATTACGTACATATTCCTATTTGAAATATAATAATGATTGAATTTAATATCAACAAAAATCATTTACCTCCACAAGCCAGTCAATCAATATTGCACGCATGCTGGGGTTTATGTCCTTCTGAATTCTCTCCATGAAGTCTGTGGAAGGCCTTTTCTTTGCCTAATATTTCAAAAACTAAAAAATATTAGACCAACAAGATATTCTAAAATAAACAGCAGTTATTTAATAGCCACATTGGAAGTGCTTATTCTGATCATAAAAACAAAAATGACAGAGATCACTGCATATATTTTTCAAATGTAGCTTAAATATACCTCAGATGCACGAAGATGCTTGTAGATATCACAAGCAAAGGATGCGCAGAGCTGAGGATCCGCGTAATTGTTATCAACATTGACAAACTTGTCCCCTTTTTCCAACTCAACAAGTATGTCTCTACTACAAACGTTGCCTGCAAACACATCAATCAATATCTAATTTAAAAACATGACCAGATAATTTTATTTTTAGTAGAAGTGATCAAAATGAAACCTGATTCAGTAGAATCAGAGATGTTGAGATTGCTGAATGTCTTCCTCTCAATTGAATCAACAGCCGCAACATCACTATTGTCCACATATTCAACGTCAGGACTCTTGAACGAATCACAAGAAGACATCGACTCATCCATAGAAACCGACATTGCATCTGATGTAGTAGGTGAAACATCCAGCACCGGAGGAGGAACGGTAACATTAACAACAAGTGGAGGAGGAGGAGCTTGATTCCTCACAGGAAGAGAATTAGCCTTGGGAAAAACAACTGCATTAGTAGGTTTGCCATTCGCCAACGTAGGCCTCTTATTGCCTGAGGAAGGCGGAACAACCTCTTTCTTCGTCTTCGCGAGTTTAGCTGCGCACGGAACCTAGCAATGCGAAATTGGCAAGAAGCGTTAGTTAATGAAGCAGTGTTAATTTAGCGAAATTAGTTAACAGAGGAATTAGTACCGAAGAGGAAGAGTTGCGGTGAGCGACGGTGTTGGTGAGGTTAGAGAGAGGTGGACGCTTCTTTGGCACATTTGTAGGAACCGCTAAAGAGGAGGAGGAAGCGGTGGTGGATGCATGGCGCTTGGCCAAAGACGACGTCGTTGAAGAGGAAAACGACGAACGACGATTCTGTGTGGCCATTTCGAATTCTCGCGCTTCCCTGCCTCTACAAGATTCAAGAAGGAGGCAAGAAAGAGAACGTTACTGTCTTTTGTGTGCTTTAAGCTTCGTCTTTGTTTGGAGAAAAACTTTAGCAGCGAAAAGAGAGAGTGCGCGAATGTGAGTGTAATAAATTGAGTTTAATTTATTTATACAATTTAATAATGGGGGCGGGGAAGAGGAAGGTTTAAATGCGGAAGCATCTGGACCGTTGATCAGGGCAGGGTGAGGAGCGGGATACGCACGTGTGGGCCCCACTTCTGCCTATGTTTTCAAATTGGTTGTAACAGCGCTCTGCCGTTGGGGGATCTGATTGGCTGCCACGGCCACGTCAGCAAAGAGACAAGCCGAGAATTGAAGCTTTGGGTTCCATTGTTTGAATTTGAATTCAAACGGTCACTGGATCTGTCGTTTGCAACTAGCGGACCCGACCCAGTCCCAATTCCCAACCATGATCGTGCCAATTGTTAATGAAAAGTTTCCCAATTCTGCTCCACATTTCAAAATCCTTCTTCTTCACCACCATTTAAAACTTACCTTATTCAATGGAACAAAATACTATTTTTAACACCATTATAATCTTATTTTTGCAAGTAAAATGTTGAATCACAGCTATTGAATTTGGTAAGTAATGAGACAAGATTCAATAGTACCACGAATTAGTACTGATATTGGTGATTTGGAGGATTGTGCTAGAAAATCAATTTCCATGATGTCTCTTAAAAAATAACTGTCAATTTATTTTTGCAAATTTCAAATTTGTACTTGGAAATGGAATGTTACATGATTTTAAACTTGTCTTTTTTAAGGGAAGCAAAATATTTGTATTTTCTTCTTGTTGCTCAGTATTTTAGTGAATTTGTTGACTTAATCATGCGTTAACAAAAAAAAAAAAACTAATGACAGGGTTCAGGATTTCGAGGATTGTGTTTGAAAATCAATCACGTGCTCTTCAAGGAATTGTTAATTTAATTGGCCAAATTTCAAATTTCTGATTAAAGAATTATCCGTTTTCAAATTTAATTTAAGCAAATTTCGAATTTATACTTGGGAGAGGGCACCCAAGTTTAAATCCCCATTGTTTAAGGAGAGAAACTCTTTAGCATAATGGTGTTTTTCCACGTAAAAAAATTATGTCAAAATTATATCAAGTCGTTGTTTTCTTTTTTTGACCATAAATGGATTAATTTGGTAAAATAATTACAGAAATAATTAGTTCTGAAATTTATTACAAATAGTGGGTACCCCATATTTTAATACACGAGTTCTAATATAAAAAAAACGTGTTTTAAAATATTGTGACCTTCTTAAGTCCATATTTGGTTCCTATAATTTTATCAATTTGTAATTTTGGTTCCATTAATTTAATAGCACATTTGGTTTTCCAATTTTAACATTAAGTAATTTTTACCTAACATGATATATAATCTAATTTCCAAAAAAAAATATTAACATATATTTTTAGTGATAATATATGTCATGATTTATTATTAAATTATTTACTAATATATTATGTAAATAAACAACATTATACTTAGAATTTGAATTGCATATAAACAGTAAACCATAATTGTTTAGCTTTTTAAAACTGAGGAATTAAATGTGTGATTATTTTTTATTTCAAGAACCAAAATTGCATATTTACAAAATTGTAGGGACAAAAAGGGTGAATTGAAGCTAACAATATTTATTTTTTTAGCAAAGCATATTTTCAATAACTTATAATAATATTGATAATGGAAAGAAGTTTGAGATAAAAAAATTCTTACCAAAATTAAGATCTCTTTTGTAAATATATATTAAATAAATAAATGAGTAAACATAAAAAATTAACAAACATTGATAAATAATAAGTAAGTAATAAAAACGTAACATTTAAAAAGGGAATTATATTAATTTGGTATATAAATAAGGTGAATATTGTTATAATTATTTAATACATCAAAAAGGTAAAGATCTAGATTTAATATATATATATATATAATTTAGCATGTGTTTAGAAAATAAATTTTTAACAATTTATTACAAATAAATTCAAAAACATTAAATATTAAAAAAATATTTAAATGTTTGCTACCTTACAAACATTTTTTTTATAAATTAAAATATTAATAATTTTGGATGCTAAGTTACAATACATTATTATGTTAAATAGATATGACTATTCATGAGCCCATTGTAATATTCCATGTAGTGATTGAATAGAATTTCAAAAATAAATACTAAAACCAAATGTTTACTTAAAAATCAACGTATTATAATACAGAACATTAACATTTGTAGAATCTACACCAAACTTATTTGAAAAACAAATTTGAATTGAAATATATCAATATAGTAACTAAATATATATGTAAAATCCATTATACAGTAATCTATAATATCATATATATATGAGCATGTTTTTTTCTTAGGTCATAAGTCGTGGTGCTTACATTTTTATATATATTTTTTTAGCACATTATATTTTACTTTATTTTTAAAGATTTAATTATTTAGTGTACGGCTTTTCATAATTTTTTTTCAATGTTTGTATTTTTTTTTTCAGTTTTGAGTTTTAAAAATAGTTTTGTGTTATGATTTATTTATAAATTATTTAAATTAAAGTTACACATTTATAGTTAAATTTACAAATATGGTATTATGGTAGTTTGAATCTATGAAAATTAACATATTAAAAAAAAAATCATAGGTATAGAAAAGTATAAAAGGTCATACTCCACAACATGATCTCAATTGTGAAATTATTTACATTTTTTGTTTCATCTAAAGCGGTGTTTCATTATATTTTTTATTTTTTTTATGTTTTCTGTAAAGTCATATTTATGAGCATGTTTTTTCTTAAGTTGTGGTGCGTACTACATTTTATATATTTTTTCTTCTTTTGAAAACTCATATTTACTAGCAAGTTTATGTTTTCACCTTTTTTAATTTTTTTAAAGAGTTAGTTATTTGGTGTATGACTTTTAATATATATATTTTTTCAATGTTTGTAATTTTCTTTAATTTTGAAGTTTTAAAATAATTTTGTGTTTAGTTGTGATTTTTTTGTTGTTGTAGGTGGACGTAATTTTTTAATTTTATTTATTTGAATTTCAGAAAAATAGTTGAATATAATGTTGTAATTTTTATTTTATAATTTTAGTTTATTTAATTAATTAATCAATCAAATTATCTATATTGATTGAATGTGAGATGGGAAAATTTAGAGAAATAACATTAAAATGTTTTTTTTTATTATAATAAAATAGATTCAATAAATTGTGGAAACGAGTACGATAAAATCTATTTATCATTTGTCAAGGTGAACAATTTTCTCTATCATAACTATCTCTTTTTTACAATAAAAAAATTACTGATAACAAATTAATCATTATTTTTCCAAAAGTTTAAGGCACTTCAACAATCCCAACTCCAACCATAATCGTATTGGATTTTTTCTAACGTTCACGAATTTCAACCACAATATATTGATCGAATTAATTTTCAAATGTATCCAATGATTAAATATATGATAACAAAGATCGATCTTTGTATCAATAACTCTCTTACACATATTTTTTCATTTTAACCAAATATATTTCAATTCCATTAAATAATATCTTTAACCATATAAGTATTAGTTGTACCGTAACAAAATTGATGAACCAAGTTAAAATAAGAAAAAAAATGCTCTTATTATGGAAAATTGTCCATATTCAGTGATAAATATTTTTTTTTAATATTTGTTTCCTTGATTTGTTAAACTTATTTTATTACAATGAAAACATATATTTGGTTGGTGTTATTGTTTTAATTTTTTCCAAACTTCATTCAATTAATATAAATAATTTGAATAATTAATTAAATTATTTAAAATTATTAAAATAAGAATTATATCATATCATTATATGATAGGAGGATCGAGAAAAAAAAACACGGAGAAATTCAAATACAAATAGAACCTGGGTTGAATCCAATAAAAGAATTCAAACTCGTAAGATAATAAATATGTGAGTCTTTTTTTTTATAAGTTGTTTAATTTTTTTATTTTTATTCAATGTGAGATTTACAAACTATTTGGATCTACAAATAAAAAGAAGTACAACAGTAAAAAATACAAAAATCAATAAATATAAAAAATTATTACGAAAAACAAAACAAAAAATTCAAGCATAAAAGAATGGTATATATAATAAAATAATGACATTTTTAATAAAATGATAAAATAATTACAATAAAATTTTAATAAATAATAATAATAATAACTTTATAAAATAATAATAAAATTAAAATAATTATTAAAATAAATTATTATTATTAATATTAATGTTAAAAACTAAAAATAATAATAAAAATAATAAAAAAATATTTTATTAATTACATCTCTTATAAATTTTCATAAACTTTTTCTTCATTTCTTATCATCTTTCCTTTGATCCAAACACAAATATTTTCTATTTACTTTCACCTCAAAATAACTCTTTTCCACCAATCAAATCCATCCTCAAATTCAAACACATCCTTAAAATCACACTTGAATTCCTAACATTATATTCAACCATTTCAAATAAATAAATTTTATAAATTTACGCTCACCTAAAAAAAAATAAAATCACAACCAAACATAAAAAATTATTTTTAAAACTTGAAAATTACAAAATAAAAAAAAATTACAAACATTGAAAATCATAAGTACTAAAGTCATGCACCAGATCAGGACTTTTTACAAAAATTAAAAGCATGCTAAAAAGCACAATTTAAAAAAATTTGTGTTAGCAAATACAACTTTAAAAATAAATAAATAAATAAAAGTGTGTCCATAAGCACAACTTTAAAAAAAATGAAAATGTAATAAAATTGTGTTGTATAACATTATTTTAGATAGAATGAAAATAAAATAAATCAATATTGTATTTTGAAACACAATCTTTTCATTTTAAAGTGGTGTTCTCAAGTATTGTTTCTTCATGAATGTAGTTTTTTTTTTTTTTTATCAAATTTATTGCATAAATTCAAAGCTCTAGAATTGGAACACTTTCTTAAATTTACTCACGTTATAGATTAGATAAAGCTAGATCAACTACTTTATACTATTTAATATAACTGTAGTATTATTATTTTTTTTGTTAGAATTGCAAGAGACTTATTAGATTTAATTTTCAAATATAGACATATGTTCATTTTTATAGTAAGATAATGTTTATAAAAACTGTTTATCAAAGTTTAACTTGTTTTCGAAAAAAAAAATGTTTTTCAAGGTGGAGATTAGTTAGGATAATGTAAATCAAAATTCATAAACTTATACATATAATGGTGAGTACTTTGCATTAAAAACACAATCATCAAAAGATAATAATTAATGGATATTTGATAGTGATATCATTGACCATGTCACTTAGCAAAAATCATTTTATTACTTTTGACAAGATTAAATTTCTGAATGATTCATTTATTAAAACTTATCAGGCTGGTTCAATTTTCAAAAGATTTTATCATTTTAATATTTTATATATTCTAAAAATTTCATTTAATATTATTTATGTTCACATATCAATTGAGGATTTAAACTATAAACTAATTTTTTTATTCTAAGAATTCCCATATCCAAGACAACAATTCATCCAATTGAGGATTTAAACTATAAATTAACTTTTTTATTCTAAGAATTGTCATATCTAAGACAACAATTCATCTAGGATGTTTGGACAAGGTGATTTCATTCATGGTTTATATTATATTTATAAATTTTCAGACTTTAAAGGTAATATTATTTTGTAAATACTATACTTAATTGCAAAGAAACAAAATACTTCAACACATTTATAACATTTTTCCTTCTGTGTGATATAGCTTAAAAATCATTTGTGATGTGTCGTTTCTCTAAATAACATGAATTCCCTTTTTCTCAAAGTAATATTATTTCTTTGAATGTTTTTCTTTGATTCATACTGATATATGGGATCTTGTAAATATTGACTTTATTCATGGACAAATATATTTTTTAAGCGTTGTTGATGACTGTACTATACATACTTGAATATATCTTATGAAAACTAAATCTGAAACTGAAACTTTGTTACACAATTTTGTTATATATGTCAGAAATCAATTTGGTCAAAATGTTAAAACTGTCTAATAAAGGAAATGAATTGATTTTTAGTACTGTTTATGACAAATTTTGTATCTTACACAGAAAGACATGTGTTGAAACTCCTCAACAAAATTCTGTTGTTAAACATCAACATATTTTTAACATAACCTGCAACCTTCTTTTTCAATCTGATTTGTCTAAAGTCTATTGGTCTTATGTTGCTGCTCATGTTGTTTATTTTATGAACAGATTATGTTATCAACTATAAATCCCCTTGAGTTAATGCATAGGTCACCTTCCACCTATCTTAATTTGAAAACTTTTGGTTCTTTATCTTTTCCTTCTACTCCAAATAATAATAGAATTAAATTTGAACCTAGACCTAGAAAATGTGTTTTTCTTGGATACAAAATTGGAATTAAAAGGTATGTTGTTTTGGATACTAACAATAGGAAAATGAAATCAAGTCCTCAAAAGATCCACCGAAACAAAGAGAATTCCAACATCCATAAAAGATTATCATCACCAGATAAATAATTATAATTCTAAATAATACCTACCTATCCTATAATATCTGTTTTGTCTTATAATTTTCTTTTTGAGCAATATTTGAGTTATACTCTAGCCATATTCTCAATTACTGAACCACAAAAATTTGAAGAAGCTTGCCAAGATCCTAACTGGATGGATGTTATGAAAAAGGACATTAAAGCTCTCCAACAAAACAAGAAATGGTATGTTTTAGATTTACCAATTGGAAAAACGCCCATTGGGTGTAAATGGATAACATAAAGTTGATGGAACTATTGAAAGACATAAGGCTTGACTGGTTGCAAAAGGCTATACCTAATTAGAAGACATTGATTACTTAGATACATTCTCTCTAGTTGTCAAACTAACCATTGCTAGAAATCTTTTAGCTTCTACATCAACTGAATGTCGATAATGTCTTTTTACATGGAGATTTAAATGAAGAAGTATATATGATACCTCCTTCAGGATTTAATGTAGATAAACCAAATCAAGTGTGTAGTCTCACAAAATCATTGTATGGGTTGAATTAAACGAGTATGCAATGATTTGCCAAACTTTACTCATTTCTTACATTTATTGGTTTCACTCAATCAAATCTTGATTATTCACTTATTAGAAAGACTACAAATGCTTTCATACTTATTCTTGTGTATGTAAATGATATTATTCTTACATAACTGTTGATTAAAAATAAAAAAGATTAGGTTTATTGAAAAATTCTTTCAAGGTTCAAGACTTTGGAGAACTTAAATACTTTTTGGGATTAGAGGTTGCTAGATCAAGGAAAGAAATTCATTTATGTCAAAGAAAATATTTTCTTAATATCTTGACTTAAACAAAAATGTTTGCGAGTAACCCTTGTGCTACACTTCTTATGTCTAATAATAATTTTTGTTTGAAGGTGCAGATAAACTACAAAATCCTCCTGACTCTTACAGAATAGTCATTGGAAAACTCTTATGTCTCACCAACACTATACCATATATAAGTTTCGTTGTTCATATGCTTAACCAATTCTTATAAGAACCTACAATTCATCATCAACAAGCAGCTCAACACATTCTTTGATACATCAAAGCTAACTATGCTAAAGGGTTATTCTTTACCGCTGACACTGGAGTGCAGATCAAAGCCTTTGTGATTTAGATTGGGCATCTTGTTAAAAAATAAGATGATCTACCACTGACTATTGTATTTTTTTAGGAACTTTTTTTTATTTTTGGAAATCAAATAAACAAACTACAGTCTTTAGATTCTCTTTAGAAGTAGAGTACATAGTCTTAGCCACCACAACTTGTGAGTTACAATAGATTAACTACATCTTTAAAGATCTTCACATCTAGACCACTATTCCTACTGTTTTATACTGTGACAATCAGTTTGCTCGTCACATAACTCATAACCCTAGCTTCTATGAATGCACAAAGCATATCAAAATAGACTACTATGTTGTGGGTAAAATAATTTAACCCATATGATTATTATATTAACTAGTGGATGTTTTTACAAAAATCCTAACCAGACATAGTTTCAAAATTATTGTAAACAAACTTTAAATGATGAATATCCATCATCCAATTTAAGGAGAGGATATTAAGTTAGTAGTTACTAGTTAAACCAGTTGTAGGTTTAACTTACAACTGGTTAACAAAACCTATAAATAGACCTTTTCTTTTGTAAATCAGAAGTTGATTGAGTAATAATTTTCGAATTTAAACACTTACCTTGCTTCTTTCTCATATTCTTCTTCCTCCGTTCTTTCCACCATGCTTCGATTCCATTCTTGCAACACACATTCTTATTCTTATGTGGAAACTTCTCCCAACTTTTGACTGAAAAAGCCTTTTAAGGATTGGAAACGTTTTAACACATGGGACTATTTATTTCTGTTAACACTATTGAGCCTTTATAATGGACCACAAATATTTTAAAAAGTTTAACTAATAGTACATAAACTAGGTTATTCAAGTATCTACTTTTAATTATCTAAAGAAAGGTATATAGTTTTACATAATTTTTACAACAAGTTTATGATCTCGACTAGTAGATTATGGTTTTATTCTTCTTTTATTTTATTTTTTTAATAATTTCTCTCATTATTCTTTAAGTTCAATGAGATATCACTTTTTTTTAAGTCTTAGTAATTCATCACATGTAATTCCTAAAATTTAAGATAAATGTGATTCTCGTTTCTATTTTTTAAAAAAATATTTTAATTCTTCTAATATAAAAGATATGATTTCAATTTCTAATTATTACATAAGGGACTAAAATAAATTATTTTGATAGTGGTCTCAAAATTTAATGTCAAGGATTAAAACCATATATTTTTGAAATCAAGAAATTTAAATGTATTTTTAAAAAATTAAAAATTTCAAACATAGTTTGTTTTAAATTTTAAGAAATAAAAATAAAATAAACTTATGAATTAATAATTTAAAAACGTCTTAATCCATTTTTTTCTACGAGATGGCATTTTAGTAAAATTAGATGGAATTTTCCGGCGGGAAAAATACTCTCCCAACATGTTCCCTCCTTACCCAAACAATTGGGGACCCTAATTCCAAAATAAGAACAGAAAACCCTCACCCCCTAAACCCTTTTACCCTTTTACGATCCTAATCCCAATTTATTTCACCCTTCTATTCCAGACTAGTGATTGTGATACTTTCTTCATTCTTTTTGACTCGTTGCGTGCTCGCTCGACGTTCTCGTCGTTCCTCTGAAGTGTTCCATTTCAGTCATGTAATTCTCATAATTTTCCTTTTCGAATGTTGTTATCAGTGTATATTTTTTGCTTTTCCTTCATTGTCTCAGTACTTGCCTTCATAACTGTTTGGTGCATTGGCGCGTATAGAGTTTAAACCAGATATTCCGCACATGTTTAGTAGCACATACCAGTTACCAAAAGACTCAATGATTTTGTATGAAATATGCTAACGCTTGCCTTTTGCAAGCTTATATAGTTGCATCATGTTTATATAGTTGTTAGTACATGATATATTTATGCTAATTGATGCTAATTGTTAAGTTTTCTCTCACCCATATGGAATTCGAGTTGAAGTTAGCTAGCTACAAGCCCAAAGGAAAAAGAAACATGAAGATCGGCTTAATAAATAACACAAATGTCTTTTGTAAGAAATATTTGTTTGCGCTCGACTTGGGCATCAGAATTTTCATACTTGGGCTGTATGAAAAATGAAGGGTTTTGAACAACAACATATAAGTTTCCGGTGTTTTGTGCTGGGGTTGTTTTCAATCTGAAGTGTTTTGGACTGATTTGTTTTGCTTCCTTGGGTTGACTGTAGCAAGAATACTTGAATCAAGGGTCCTCCTTTTTTGTTTTTTTGACCCCATAGATTTTGTTTGTGGTTGGTGTGGAGTGTTCACTGTCACTGATAAGTTTCTGTTCAGTTCCTATGTTTCATGATGTATTTGTTTGTTTGGACATCTATTTCAGTATATGCAATGCAAGGTCATGAAATTTTGTTGTGGCTATTTTCCTTCAGTCCATCTTTCATACTTCTCTTTGCACCATTTTCTCTTTAAATAGTTTAAACTTAGACTCCATCTGTTTATACTTGTTGCATGTATGATTTCGCTCTTAGTACATCAGATACACTCAAAATATTATAAGTTATTTTAAGAAGTGATAGAGGTCGCATTCTATGATGCACTGTCTTATGTATCCATATTCTATTGCTTTCTTTATGTTACAAACAACTTAAGTTTCCTATTGGTAGGCTTAGCATCAGGTTTCTCACAACTGGGTCTGGTTTTAAGTTCTAATGCACCAGATGAAGATAGTAACTGTAATCAATCTAGCATTAACATACCTCGCTTTCCTATACTATAATATGCAACCTCCTAGTAGCTATTTGTATGTTTCATTGCCTGATATTATACTGTCTTGGTATGTTATTGCCTTGATATATGCTGTTTTTAAACTTTTATATTTTTTCTTTTTAATAGTGCGGGAAAATAGTTGGTGCCAATCATGCAGAGCTCTCAGCAATGGGTCGAGAAATAGTAACATACGTTTTCTTTCAATTATTTCTATATCTTATTTTGTACAAATCTAATTTTGCATGCTGTAACCCAGCCGACCAAGGCAAGTGAAAGATGTTGCCTACCAAGAGGAAGTTGTTCGAGTGCTAACAAATACCCTTGAAACTGGAAGTGTAAGTACCCTTTCTAAATACCTGCTTCTCTCTTTCCTCCTCCTCATCTTCCTTACTGAATCAAGTGAATCTTGTATTGCAGTGCCCCCACATGCTCTTCTATGGTCCTCCCGGCACTGGAAAAACAACTACTGCCCTTGCAATTGCCCACCAGCTTTTTGGGTATCCCTCTTTAGTTTTATTTTCACAATTAGAAGAGAGCTTGCTTATTTATAACTGTTGTGCTAATTTCTTATGACCTTAAGCAGCTCTAACAGCTACCAGCTTTGGTCGCTCTGTATATCAAAGTAAACAGAGTTTCTAAATAATAACTAGTCAAGAATCCAAGATTGACTACTTATGTAATGGAAACCAAAGTGATATGAACTATCTCTTAAAACTTTACCTTAATATATGCTTTGTCGCTGTTAAAAGTATTTCTATAAACCATTGCTAGTTCAGTTACGCCATGAAATCATTTACTGAGTAAAAAGGAAATCAAATATGATTTAAGGAATATAACTACCTTTTAATTCTTGACATGTTGAGTCATAGAGATCCACAGACTATGCAAATTGTGCATCACTTTATAGCAACTTACGGTAATAAATTTGCCAGGAATATTTTTTGAACTGTTAGAAATGAAAGACCTACTGTTATGCAGTAGAGGATCATTTTGAGGGTTGAATTTATCAAAATGTCAATTTTGTTTGTTTATTGAGTTGGGGTTCATAGGTAGTAAAAAATGATGCCTTTTCTTTCTTAAGCTAACCTGTAATGCTGATGGGCACAATGACACATGTAATTTAATTTTTAACAACTATATATTACAGGCCTGAGCTCTATAAGTCTAGGGTGCTGGAGCTGAATGCAAGTGATGATAGAGGGATTAATGTTGTTCGTACAAAGATAAAAGATTTTGCTGCTGTGGCTGTTGGTACTAAGAAGCATAAGAAGTATGGGAAATCTAATTCTCTTAAGATTCTTTCCCCCTCTTTTCTCTGCTTGTAAGATTTGAATAACTTCCTCTCTGTTATGGTGTTTTGATATTGTAGTGGTTATCCTTGCCCACCATTTAAGATTATTGTTCTAGATGAGGCTGATTCAATGACAGAAGATGCTCAGGCATGTTTGTTATGTTTTTCATTTCTAACGTTGCTTGTCTCAAAGTGTTCTAGTTTCACACCACCTTCAATTGCTGTACAGAATGCCCTGAGGCGTACAATGGAAACTTACTCTAAAGTTACAAGGTTCTTTTTTATATGCAACTATGTGAGCAGGTATCTTGTCTTCCATGCTAATATGTACTGTTTATTTTGGTGTTCTCGAATCTTTAAGGAACTAATGAGTATTATAGTCACCATGATAAAAGTAATTAATCCAAATAGTGCCATGGAGTGGCTGGCTCCAAAAATGCGATAGCAAGTAGTAGGACAATTGCTATTTTGAAGCTTTATGATACGGACAACATAAGTTTTATACCGCACATGTATATGCTGAAAAGTAAGATAAAAACTCCTGAAATTGAATAAATTCATAATTAATGACAAAAAAATGAGTTTGAGAAGTGAACACATTAATAACAACAAACATTAAGGAATCAAACAAGTCTAAGCCTATAAGGTTTGAAGCACCTAAATAGTTAATTCAAATGCAAAACTATTAATAGATATGTCCATAAGATTCTATGACCATGATTTCCATCAATTTTGGCATGTAATACTAATTTAAGGTTTGATTATCCTTTTGGTCCCTATTGTTGCAATGTTATTCCGTTTTAACCCTTATAGCTTAAAACATCCAATTTTGGTCCCTATATTTGCAACTATTTACCCTTTTGGTCCTCCTTGCCAAGTGTTGGAAATGAATGAGATGTGGTTCATTTAATTAAAATAATCTCAGATGTTGTTGTATGACTTTAGATACGACCCAAAGGGTAAAAAAAATGGCAATTATAGGAACCAAAAGAGAATGTTTTAAACTATACCAACTCAAATGGAAAGTTGTTGCAATCGTAGGGACCAAATAGCAACTAAACCTTGTGGGGTGTTTTGTAAAAGGAAAACTTTTTACATCCAAAGGGATGGCAACCGTACCAAGTGGGTGTGGGTTTGACTATCCCATCCCTATCATCATACCCAACGGGTATAAATTTTGTCCCATCCCCATCTCCCTCGAGGAACGAGTATACTCATACAACACTCAAATTAAAGGAAACATGATATTATCAAGTATTCAATGTCAAAAGGATACACATTTTTTTTGCCAATTATAAATATCAAGAAAGAAATTATAATTATATAAATATTAAATAGAGTAACAATGTTATTGCTATTAAGTCATTTAATGTGGTAAGAATTTTGTAAAAATGACATTATTCTTTGACTTATGGAAAACTTGTATAAATATTTCTGGTAATATATTTGACCAACCAAATAGAACTTATCGTTCATGTGAATCATCATTCTCAGGATTCATATTTATTAGGAATCATGATTCCCGTGTATGAAAAATTGCTTTGGTATCAAACGCCATCTTAGTGTAATACATTGATATATATATATATATATATATATATATATATAGTCCTTTTGCTTTTGTTCTTGTTAATGGTTTCCAAGGATAGAACACACTGACTTCATTCATTATATGGTTGTCATTTTTTTCATAGGATTATAGAACCACTTGCTTCAAGATGTGCAAAATTCAGGTTCAAGCCATTGTCAGAAGAAATCATGAGCAGCCGGATATTGTACATATGCAAAGCAGAGGAACTCTTTCTTGATGCTGAGGTGAGAACCTTATGGACTGTTTAGTTCAATGGAGGGGAAGGGAAGGTAGAGGAGGCATTTTGATTAGATACCCTGTTTGGTTAAGAGGAAAGGGAGGGGAGGGATATCAATAGAGAGGATAAGCAACTTGTTTCTTGTTTGGTTCACAAGGGGAGGGGAGACATTTTAAAAATTAATTTACTTTCATATCCTTGTTACTTTGGGTTCCAAAGTGTAAATAGGATTATTTTTGTCAGTACATTTAAAATGTTTTAAATGACTTATCTTCCCCTCCGAATCTCCCCAATATTGGAGGGGAGCAAAAATTGAATGAGGGATTTGGCTCCCCTCCATTCCCAATCCACCCCTTCTTAGAAATTGAATCAAACAAAAAAGTTTTATTAAAATCCCTACCTTCAACTCCCCTCTCCTCCATTTCTCTCCAACCAAATACCATGTTAGTGTTCACACAATGTAGTCTCATTCTTAATGTTTTCAGTCCTTTATCTATAGAGGTTTTGTTACATCATAATGGATTTTTTTACATGCCTTTGATTGCGTAGGCTCTTTCAACCCTTAGTTCTATTTCTCATGGAGATCTTCGCCGGGCAATCACATACTTGCAGGTGAGCGGCATTTCCTGATCAACACACTCAATTTTCAAACATTTAAGTTATATGATTTCTATTTTCTTATATTTTTCATGTGTAATTTAACTGAACCTCCTTACATTAAATAATGTGTGTAATCTTTGAATGTGATGCTTCAGACATATCTGCATGACTCCACCAGACTAATGAGTAACATTCCATGTGTGTTAATTCTGTGCTGTTTCTTAGGAAATAATTGTTACAGAAAAGCTGTTATTTTTGGTTATTTTCCTTAAAAAGATTCTTTTACAGTTGCATGCTGTCTGATTTTAGGACATGTTTTCCATTTTTTTATATCTAGTGCTGAATCAACAACAATTAACATCAATGGAAAGTTGATGTGGTGTCGGGGTCAAAAGTTCCCTGCTGATAAGAGAGGATAGCCTGCGCTATAAATGATATTTGTTGGATTGTAGGAATGTATGCTTTCATCTTCATGCTTTTCTAGTAATGGCATAAGAATAAAATTCAATGGAAAGATGCAGTGGAGAGTATATAAACACCAGGCTGATAAGAGAGGAGAGCCTCTAGTTAAGATTTTCTATTGAAACTTGGTACAGCATAGATGTGTTGTGGTTTGGGTATTTATTTGCAACCTGTCCTATCCTTTAAAAAATATTTTTGAGACTCTCCTTCCTGTTGGTTTCCATGTAGATGTTGCTTTCACTTCATGCATAACTAATTTATCGGCGTAAACTAAAAAATGGAATTATCTTGTTTGCTATAATGTAATACACATAATGCTATCACCAGGAAATGTAAATTGACTTTTTAAATTCAACCAAGGCAGTCCTACTGAAAATACAGGAATTGTGTGTATCCTACTTATTTTTTGAACTAACTTGGTATTTAACATTGCAGTCTGCAGCTCGCTTATTTGGATCTTCAATTTCTTCAGAGAATCTGATTTCTGTGTCTGGGGTAGGTTGTGTCACTACCTTCCTGCGACTTCTGTTTCTATTTTCAAAGAAAACAATGTAATACATTAAAGTTGTTTATGACATTATTTTGTACGTTGTTTGTATGTATGATGTTTCACATTGGGCTGAGGATTGATTGACATAATGATTAGCTGAAGGACAAGGATTTGGAATTACAATTTTGGCTTTACTTTAATCATGTCATCTTCACTCTTGCTTATATAGATAAGGGGTTTATAACTGTCGTTTCTTGGTATATAAGTTCACATTTTGCAGTCTATATGCTATTTTGTGAAGCAATGGAGGTCAAAATTGCATATATTCCTTGAAGTGGCCTCCTAATCGGGGTCTTCTCTTCAAGCTGTGTGACACTTTTTTGCATCATTAACTAGTTTTCAATTCAATTTGTTGTTTTTTGCATCATTTCTGGTAACTATGTACTAGATGGCCTCTTTTTCTCCCTTCCTGTTTGTCTGGACTTTCTAAAATCTCAATCAATATATCAGGTTGTTCCAGAAAAAGTTGTGGAGGCAGTTCTTGAAGCTTGCAGAAGTGGTAATTTTGATTACGCAAACAAGTCAGTCAACAATTTCATTGCAGAGGGATATCCAGCTTCTCAAATGCTTACTCAGGTCTTTATTTGCTTGTTTCTGTTTCATTGGCCAGTTTCATTAAGATTTCTACTATTTTACTTATTTGAGTCTTGCTTCTTTTATTTTTCCAGTTATTTGAAGCCATTGTTGAAGAAAATGATATATCAGATGAACAGAAAGCAAGAATATCCAAGAAGCTGGGTGAAGCTGATAAGGTTACTTAAGACTCTTTTGGAATTAATTATACACAATACTCCCCCCTTCCCATTTACTTTTCCTGGACATGATTTTACCACATTTTCTTTTTGGTATTTTTAACTTTTAAGAACTTCTGAATTTCACAATTTGCCTATTTTGGGTTCAATTCTCACTTGTTGCTTATGGAATTGCAGTGTCTAGTTGATGGTGCTGATGAATACTTGCAACTTCTTGATGTGGTCAGCAATACAATGCAGGCTTTTAGCAACATGCCAGAAAGACTTGCTTACGAGTGTTAGGTATTAGATAGTCAGCATATCAGAAGGATCAATTATTCTGCTGTAAAGAAAAAGAAACACCTTTACTTCTGTATCAGAAAATGAGATTTGGTAGTGTCAGTTGTTAACTTGCTTTATGTGGAATTGGATTGTGAAGATCCAGAGTGGATAATTAGACACTAGCGTAGGACATTCTTGAGTACGAAATTGACGCGGTTGCAGATAAAGCGAAAACATAACGGATCAATTTTCTGTTTTTGCACTTAAATATTTAAAACAATTAAAGCACTCCTCAATTCCGCTTCATCCCAGAACGAATTCAATGCAATTGTTGAATTCAAGATCAGAGGCAACTCAGTCAGTTTGACATGTTACTCATTTGATTGTCAGTATAAATTTGGTGTAAAAGAGTAGTATGCATGCGTCACTATTAATCTAGTTAATCACATCGGCATTTAGCTGGGTGTGCCATACTGATTTATAATTCTCTGAACGCCTCCTCGTCTCGTTCCAAAATATGCATCCACATATTTACTTATTATATTTTCATGCATGAAATTTATGTATTTAGTTCGTTTTGCTTTCAAACGCTAAGCTTGATATATTGAATACCATCAATCAACATCGGATTTAGCAACCTAATTAAAAGAAAACACAGACCAAAATTTGTAGCGCAAACTGAGGTAGTTAATGTAAAAAAAATCCAACAGGTACTATCATTTTATGGTAAAAAAATTCTCTCCTCAATGCCGGTAACATTTCAACAATCGAGTGTTCATCCAATTAATGCACAACTTCCGAATTAGTTTGTGCAATTTCTAATGCTAGTTAGTCCTATCATCATTCGGGCATTGACATCACCATCACCATAAATTCTATCCTGACTTAGACTTTTCTTTTTTTGACAATCAAATTGTCTAATATTGATAAGGATGGATAACAAACCAATGTTTTGTCCATAAGTACTCAACAACAATATTATTCTACTAATTCTTCAACAATATGTTTTCTTTATGCTAATTTTTAATACTTGTAACTCTTAATCAATAATATTTTTACTACAATTAAATAACTGCTGCTCTTTTAACATTTATCTCACTTTTTTTTTCCCTTTTCTCTTTTCATGTAATCATGTCCCTTAGCTAGATGTCCTTTTGCTATGGAAGACAATGAAATTAATTAAAATTCTGATGCACCATTTATACTTACTTGTTTGAGCTATTTGTTTGCCTGTTGCATTTAGTTTGACTATAGTTAAAAATATGCGGTGACCATTTTCAATGAACCTTTTTTCTTTCCAAAGCACTTTTCATTCATTATAGTCTAAGTTGACGCAAGTTAAACAGTGCTAAAACTCTAAAAACTCAATCAGATCTATCTAATATGTGCTGCCTTAGCTCTGATATAAGATGCGAAAATAAGTAAATGATAGCCTAGCGACAATTTAGTTTCATAAATTAAAAAGTGCCTGTATTTTACAGTCATCTAGTACAAACTGAACACTCATCTACATCTCCAGCTGCACGAGTATTGCTCGATGCTATCATACACAAAATCAGCACAAGATGGTATAAGATCAGAATAAGAAATTCGATGCAAGCATAGATCCATTATTTGGTATATTAGTATTGTACCTTTCCATTTTCACACCAGGCTCTTGCACGGAACTCCACTGGGTGAAACACAGTCAGTTAAAGTATACCAAGCTTGATTCCTTAAGGAAACGATCCATATGGCTACAACAAGAACTCTACAGGAAAGGGATTTAAATTCGTGTGTCACTAAGATAAAGTCAAGACCTCTATGAAACAACCTTTTAAGCAGTAAACACACTCTAACTGGGGTTCATAATGGGTTATTTGAAATCAACCCTTTTCAGCCCATGACGTTTTAGGAATAATAACTAACAAGTTCAAAGTTGTTTACCACGATACAATTACAAAAACTTCAAATTTGGAAACAGAACAAAATTCAGTGAGTGCTTTGACAAAGTCAACTCAGGACAATTAATATAAATAAGACAAATGTAATACACATCAGGGCATGCTTAGCAAATAACGAAGGAAACCATGCATGCATAGTAATACATCCCAGTTTAATTTTTTTGCCACATCCTACTCTCACAACGCAAAGATCAAATGTCGTAGCCATGGCCAGAAAGTATTAAATATCAGAGAAACTAAACATAGATAGATACATAAGTCATATATGAATGATAATAGGATGAAGCTGAGTGCATATAGCACAATCACAATGCATGCACCCAAAATTTATAAAGCATATCATTTGAAACTCGGAACTCAACTAATCACCAGAAAAAAAATGGAGCAATTCATTGCAGCACAGGGAGTGTATAAACTAAAGTCAAGGCCTCTTAATGAACAGGTTCTTGTATCTTTACACACGTCACAATTCAAACACGAACGCAGAATCCAATCATGAACAGCACAGCACGCAAAAAGACATACATAGGGAGAAAACAAGTAGAAGAACACAATGCAACTAAAATCAATGCTGTACATGCGGAACTAGGAGCATAAAATGCTATCAGGCAAGTAGAGGAGACAAACCAAAGAGGAAGAACAAGAACAATAATGAAAAACATTGACTGAATAAAAAAGATAGAAAATTTATGAAGCTACTAATTAATTGAAGGGTCAGCACGCTGAATATTATTATGTTCTGGAAGCCGTAATTAGTCAAAAGGACACGGTTAGTATTTTTTTGAAGAAAATGATTTATTAACGTTGGTGTTGAATGGGAATGTCATTATGAGTCATTACCCCTCTTCTAGTATACTACTACTCATAGCCTGCAATTAAGGCCATTGTTGGCCTACCACCTGACTTTGTCTTACTTTACTAGCGCCAAAAACAACTTCCTTTCCCCTTTCAAAATGCCAGTGGCGCCTTCATCTAAATGATTACACATGCCCCAACTTGTCCCAATACTGTTCTTCTATCTACCAATTTGAACCTTATTTTATGCAATTCTTACTATTTTTTATCTGATATTTTTTTCCAACTGCTATAGTCACTTCAACAGATATATAATAATTCTTGATTCATCATGTTGTGTGAGGAATGACCCCTTTTACTACATTTAATCTCTTTGCTTATGATATTACCAAGTGACTATAATTCATCGAGGCTGCTTGAACTTTCTATTGTTGTACTGAGTGGGGACTCTAGAGCTCATAAAAGGACAAGAACAATAACTAAAAAATGGAGAAATTTACGTCATTTGAAATAGGAGAGGTGAGTGGTCGTTATTTTCAAATCCTGGGAAGAAATGCAGCAAAAGAGATAGGGCCATGATATAAATTCTCAAAAGACGTTTCAATTTTAAATTGTGACTCCAGAAAGTCCATTACACAAAGCTCAGTCACATGGTGTGTCTCACTTTTCTCTCCAATGGAGTTACTCAAGACAAGAACAAAGTCAGATACTCATGTCAAAATGGACACGTAAGTCCCACCTCGTGTGGGCCAAACCCAGAGTCCCCACTAATCCATGCCTTTGATTTCGCAAGCACAGAACACAGTCACTGTTCATCACATCACCATATAAATACACCATAGTGGCACAAGAAACAGACTCGCAATTCACAAACCATTTTTTAGTTTTGATATTTGTTTGGAATAGTAATAATATTAATAAAATCTAACACAATGGGTGCAAGTGTAGAATATGATGATGATGATTCCTGTAAGAAACCAGGAGCAGTTCCTTTCAAATGGGAGGTAAAGCCGGGGCTTCCCATTGTGCAGCAAAAGCACCACAATCAGAAGCTGGATACGCTGTCACTGAAGCTGAGGCCGCCGCCACCGGCAGGCTCCTACCTGATTTCTTCGGCGGAGCCGCGGACACGGTCCTTCCGGTCCACCCCGAGGGGCCGGTCCGACCGTTGGCGGTTTGAGAGGCCCCTCCTGACCCGAGCCGAGAGTGTATCGTCGGGTTGTTTCTTTTCACCGTTTTTGAGGCGGCTGCAGAAGAGGAAGATGGTACCGAAGCGAGTGGTTGAAGAGGATTATACGTCGGAGCTAGAGACGCTTGGTCGGTGGTCCTTGTCGTCGACGAAGTCGCTGTCGCCGTTCCGGGCTTCCACAGCGTCGTCTTCTGTGGCGTCGTCGCCCCGGCCCATTAGCGATGCTGAATGGGCCGGATTTGGGCTTTTCTGAAAACTGGTTCATTTTTGGACTTTAACTTTTTTTTGGGTTGGGCCTGCGTGTGTGCGGAACGGAATTGAAGAGAGCTTTTTTTTTCCTAAGAAAGAGTTACGCGACGTCCTGTAAATATAAAAATAAATTATAAATAAATATCAAAAGACCATTACGAATGAGCAGTGGATCTCTGTCAACATTTTTCTTATGATAATAAAAAAATATTATTATTATTATTTCATTGCTTTTAATTAATTTTATATTATTTTCAAAATAAAGTAATGAAGTTTTATAGATATGTGATAAATTATATTATTACAATTCATCCTTGTATATTAAGGGTTTATGATATAGTATTCAACAACAAATAGCTTTCATTCCTATGTGTAACGCATTATATTATTTTTATTCAATTTAGATGTTTGCATCATTGACATTTCAATAAAAAAGTTCAAATTATTTTAATAATATAATTTATAAATAAATATTCAATAAATATATTTGGCTAAAAAATTCATGTTATCTGTCTTTATTAAAGATTAGTTTAATTTTAAACCTTGAACCCGTCCTTGGACCTTTCCACTCTTTTATGCCAAAAATTGGGATCCTATTCTAATTTAATCCACGATACAATCTCAATTTAAAATTTGTCCACAAGGCACAATGCTTAGTAAAAACACGAATGCATTTTTTTTAAACTATAATTGTAAATTACTAAATTCTCCTCTTCAATAATATTCTTTTAGTTGATTTAGAGAAGATGCCCAGAATTAAAAAATAATTAACACCTGTTATTTTAACCGAAAAATGAAATAAAATATGAATTTTGATTCTACACATGGAAACCAACGTCTTGACTAAACAATGAATTTTGGTTCTTATGATAAAATGTATAACACATTACAGAATAAATGTCATCTACTGATGGATAAAAACAAAAAATAATCCAGATTTAGAATTTGTTGTTGTTGTTGTGTAACTTATCAACTATTTAAATTGTCAACTTTCAACCAATGTTAATCTAGAATTTAACTAAAACAGTTTAATGTTTAAATTAAGTGGTGTTTTAGTAAAATAATAATATGAACTATCCTCATGAGATGAAAATAACTAAGATATAAAATATGATGTTAAATATGTTATCGTATATCTATAGCTATTCCTTCTCAATTTGAATCTCCCCAAATAGTGGAGATGCTGTGGCACAATAGGTATATTCGTGCATATGTTAATACAGTAACAATTTATTGCTAAAATCTGTTTTTTAGTATTCCATAATATTTTTAATAAATGGCATCAGCCGTGGGACAATGACACTTTTCTTTCAATGACATAAAAAAATTATCTCAATTAACACGCACCATTTATTTACATAAACAACACCAACTTGTTGAAAAATCTATTTCTAAATATGCTAGCTTTTTGGAGAAAGATTTCTCTTCGACCTTTTTTTTTTTTTCAGAAAATTAGTTAATAAAAATGAATTTATATTTTAAAAAATACATATTACTTTGATTTTATTAATTGTTTTTGTAACATTATATTTTTAAAATAAAAAATACATTTTGACTTTTTAAAATATATTTTAATTATTCAAAAATATTATAACTTGTGTTATCACATATTTTAAAATTATTTCAATAATTTTTTGAAATTGTTTTAACTTCACTATACAAGTTTCTGAAAACTAACATTCTCTTAAATTAATAAAAAAATTAAATAATTAACACTTACAAATGAGTAACCAATTGTTCAAAGAATTAAATTACATGTTGAGAAATCAGTTCCTTCAACCTATTTTTAATAGTGATTTGTACTATTTAGATAAACAATAAGAATAATGAGTTATTGACGTAAATTTTTAATTTTTTTTATGTTATCATTAAAATAAAAAGTGGAACAACAACTCCTTTATCCATTTATCTGTTTATTATAAGAAGTCAACTTTTCAGAATCAATTATCAGAGTTGGTATAATAGCTGAATCTAACTACAAAAAACACTCACAAGTCCAATCAAACACGTGTTGTTGTGTCTGTGTATAGCTGCTAGCAACACTCAACAATTTTTATGATTTCAGAAAACACGTCCATCTCAATGCTGTGTTCATATATTTTAAGAGCTGAATGAATCATGCAACATATGTATTATTGATACTCACACAGAATCACAATATATATATATATATATATATATATGTATATATATATATATATGTGCTGCATAAGGTTAAAGATCAATATGTCACGTCCTGCAAGTTGCATATATGGCCATTTAACTAGAAACATGCATTTTGCAGGCCACACAGAAATTTGATTGGAAGAGTTTTGAAACCAACTAATACTCTAATTCCTTGTCATCTTTTGCTTTTCATATATGCTAATAAATTCATGTATTCCAGACAAATGGGTGGATTCAGTACACAATATGATGAACTATAAGTCTATAAAGCCATGCTAATTAACTAATATATATTATATATATAAAACCAACTTTGCCATGGGGGTGGGATAGAATCAATGTATTGTTTTGTTTTGTTCATGAAAACGACTCTCAAACAGATTGTCTTCAAGACAGAATCATCGATCCTCATAAAATATTGAAATCACTCCTAATTAACAGTCTGATGCTAAAAATAACACCAACTTTGTGAATTGGAGTTCATTACAAATTAGAAAGAGACAAATTGCTTTGTGCTAATTTGTTAACCAACTTCCAATTCAAGACAACTACTAAGAACATTTTGCATATTGATTAATAAATATCTTATTAAACTTTCTCTATATAGCTAATCGTTGCCACTAATCCGTCCTAATCGATTATAGCAAGTTTTATACTAATCACTTTATCTTCGTATTCTTCTTTCTATCTGTAGTCATAATCTAAATGCTGTTCAATTTTCATTTTCTTCCTACCTTTTTTAAGCAAAAACTACTGTCGATATATATATATCAAGGGGGATAGAGAGGGAGAGCTTTTTCTTTATCAGCAAGAGAGGGAGAGATGGGGTAATTAATCAATGTTTCATCTTATTGCGTTATTATCATATTATTAAAAATAACTAATATAAGTCTATTTTTTAGTGTCGAATACATTATTAAATAATAGTTATAATACTTTTATATTATTATTATTATTTCTTTAAATTCACACAACAATGCTACACGTAGAAAAGATCTAAACATCGTTTCAACTTAACACTCCCATAGCGAGATTATAAAATTAGTAATTTTAATTTTATGCATTATATGTAAGTATAATTTTTTTTATCATTTAATCCTGTATCAATATTTTATATATTTAATGAATTCACTATGAATAACAACTATACCAGATATTAAACTCATTAAATAATACAATAATACATTATTGACAATCACAAATTTTATCAACACTAAAAGTATATCAGATATTATATTTTATTTAAATTCTACGTGAATTAAATATATAATTAAATCATAATATACATAATCGAATATAAATTTCACTTAACAAACCAATTCTTTTAGATTGAATTAAACATAAATTTATTTATTTATTTTTAAATAATTACACTATTGACATAATTATAGAAAATCAGGGAGGCAAGTTTTTGAAAAGCCTTTCGTAAGAGTTGTTTTCCAAAATATATGAAGTATGATGCAAGTGAGGAGCATGCTGCAAATCATGGTTAGAGATTAGTATTACCTTGTGAAAAAACATTTACCACTCACATGATACACGCGGTTATTTATTAAAATACCGATAATTGAGTGAGTATATTCCTAGAATCTTGATGTTGTCTTATTAAGTGCACCACTTAAAAATAAATTGTAAAAATATTCCTATATTTAGATTATAAAACTGTAAGAAGCAACTACAAAATAAGGAGAATGTACATTTTCTTATTGATATATTGCAATAATTTTTGTTTTCAAAAGATGTACATGTTGTATTAAAATATGGTTTAATTTACTATCATTAAAAATATTAGAGAAAATCTTTAATCTTATATTAATTAAAGATATGATCAAAATAGAATATATGATTTGAAAAAAAAAAGAATTATCACATTATAAAACATACTTGTGGCGTTCAAACTTATTGTAAAATGATATCAATAAAATCATATCAAATTCTATAATAGAAATTAATATTGGACCTATCATTCTTAAATATTATTGATTCATTAGATCACTTATAACACTTATATATGTTATATATATTTTTGCAAACTCTTTAATCTAATTTATAGTAAATTATTAGGTTGGAAAAACTGAAAAAAGATATTGTTATTATCTTATGTCAATTAAATATATATTTTTTTACATTATAATGCACTTACATATTTATTTTGTAAAAAAAAAAAATAAGATTGTATATGCATATTTAAGATGAATGTTATGAAAATTTTAAAAAGATATGTCAAAAATCAATATGTTGAGAAGCTTGTGAGTTATATATGACTTGATAAGAAGTGAAAATATATGTGGGATTAACTATCTATTTTTTTAAAACTTTTTTTAAATTCATAATCTAGGTATTATTTTCTTAGTCTTGCTAATATTGGTTATTTTGATTTATTAACATGAACATGATTGATGATCAAGCTTTGTCACTTGTAACGTGCCTTCTACGAAATTAGGTAAAAGACTTACTAGATTAAGGTCTCTATCATTGAGATGCAGAAGTGGTGAGTACACTATGTAATATTAATACCATGTAATATTAACATTAACATTAGAGTGAAATTTAAAGCAAATATTGAGTATTTTAGAAGCTATCTTGGTGTCATGGCTTGTAAGAAAATTTCAATTTTATTTCGTCTAGACATCGTGTTATAAAGAAAAGGCCCATAATATGAAAGATATATTAGTAAAACATATAATCATATTTATGGTATTTTAAATATTAGATGGTTTAATTCTAAAAATTAATTGATATTTGATTTGATTTCCAATATAGATGCATTATGATATTCCTAATATGAGGACAATTAAATAGAATTTTTTTTCTTCAATCATAATGAAACTTAGTCAACTTAAATCAAAATTAACCATGACTTATAATTTGGTGTGAGGCAAGGTGAAAATCCTTGTACCAAATTCACGACAAAGAAATTTGACAAAAATTTCTTCAAAAGCAACTAAATGACACAGAAAGGTTAGTACAATATTTTCCAATATAAGTTATAATTAATATTATTAACTAATACATAAATATTTTGTAAATATTGATAGGATGTTAGGAAAAAGACACATGCTACTCAAAAACATAATGAGACCCTCTTCACTTATTATCTTGAGGGGGTTATCCGAAGTTTAAGTAAACAATATAAATGAGAAGTAGAAAACATGTCATGCACCTATTGGGGATGCTAGTGCAATTCAACCTCTATCACCATCTTCTTTCCATGACAAATAGAAAGTAGGTTAGCGTAGAATGTTTGGGCAAATATACTTCTGTTGAATCATGCTACTCGTTGAGTAGATTTTGAGTTGATTTGATGTTACATACTTGACTAGAATAATAATATATTTTGGTTAAGTTGTATGATTTCATGATTGAGCGAAACACGTATGATACTTTTATTGCTAATGGTCTATATACCTACCACTATGCTTGGACGATTTAAACATCTTTGACGTGATGGAGATTCTCATAAGACAATAGATCAAGGATGAGGTCACTTATGAGTTGACATAGAACTTGATGTGGGAGTTTAACATGCAAATAAATACTTTATGACTCTCATAACAAAAACATGTTGTAGTTCAAGTTGGAAAACCTATAATTGTTAAAGTCAGAATGAAGGGAAGTCGTGCAGGTGAAAACCTATCAAAGGATGTCATTGGCTCCACAAGCCAATGTGAGTTATACGTTGACGATTACTAATCCTCAATTGGTGGCCCTTGAGAAAATCTTTGAAGGAGTCACAATCTTATATAATGGGTTTCTCACCTTTGACATGGTCAAGGTCATGGTGGAAAAGGTCTATAATGTTAATGTCGCAATTCTTATGCCAACATTTGAGATGACTATTGTGACACAAACATTTGAGACCTTTGTTGTTTGACCTAGACATCTCATTATACAATTATTAGATCACTTAGTAGATTTCTACTTTATATTATTCCATTTGTTTACATATACATATATTTTATATACTAATTGATATCAAATTATTGTTTATGTGTAGCATAAGTGTTAACCAAAGAATTTTTTTCAAAATAAAAAAAAATCTATCTACTGATGGTCTTATGGCAACACGGGTGGATGTTGTTATTATCGTAAGTACAAATATTGTGGAGGTGTCACGGGACCAAAATGTATTTTTTTATTAGTAGAAAAAATACATTTTACATCGGTTCTGGAAGAAATTTTACATCGGTTCCAAAACCTATGTTAATGTAGCCAATGTAGAAAGTCCTAGACTTTTTACACTAGTTCCAGAATCGATGTAGTACGTCCATATACCAATCTCGAGAGCACTCAGAAAGAGATACTACATGAGTTGATAAATCACCAACATAAAATACCAATCTTGAGAGCCCTCAGGAAGAGATACTACATTGTTTGGAAGTTACAACTGATGATGTAGTATCTCATTTAATATCATGGAACTGAGGCGTTGGAGGAGATACTACATCGATTGTGACTACCAACCAATGTAGTATCTCCCCTATTACATTGGTTGTTACTCACAATTGATGTAATATCTTTATTTAAAAAAACAAAATTTGTGGGTTGATAAATTTCTAATCCATACAAGCAAAGATCACATAAATTTTCAGATATTTTTTACAAGTATAAATATGTGAAATAGAAAAAAAACGGCTAAAAAATACTAAAAAAATTAAAAAAAAATTAGTAAACGATGAAATTTTGAAAAAAATTTGAATCCAGAATCCCTTATGGGTATTGCACACTAAATTCATTATCTCATTTCGAACAACTTTTATTTTTGGAGCGTCTCTATCCGAGCTCTCTATCAAAAGTTATGGGTATTTGAAGTTTTTTTGGCTTAAATTTTGACAACTCAAAATATACGGTAAATCTATATAATGTAAGAACTCTATGATGAAATATACACTAAAAAAAGTTGCTTCTAAACAATTTGGGTCAAAAACAAATTTCTAACTATTTTTAATGAATTTTACAAAAAAAGCTAACCTATTGCAAAGAGAGGCAGCGAAAGGGTAAAGGCGGAATCAGATAGTCAAGCTCACGCATCAAGTAAAATCGTTGTTATGGCATTCTTAATGACCTGCAATGTCAACGTAAAAACAAGTTAAAAAAACAAACCACACACATCAAAAATGCAAAATAAAATAACAATGAACACAAGCAAAGAACCAAAGAGAAGCGACGCTAGAGAAAGACAAATAACAAAAATAGTGAAAACTTTAGGTTAAAAAAAACACATATTACCTCAGTTGTTTAAAACAACCAATGTAATAAGTTCGCGTCAAAACATAGAGCATACAACGCCACTTTCTACCTTGGTTAGAGCTCACAACCGATGTAGAAAGTCACTTTATTACATCGGTTAGAGCAACAATCAATGTAATAAGCGGAGTACTTAATTTTCTTTTCAGAACTTTTTTTGTGGGATTTTTCTGGGTTATTTTTTTTACATCGATTGTATGTAGCAACTGATGTAGAATGACTCCTATTACATCGGCTACACCTTAACCGAATATGTTCTCATTTATGTACAAAATTGTCACCGAATTTTTATTTACAACGGTTACCTTCTAACTGACGTTATATTTTGTTGTAAATGTCATTTTTCTACTAGTGATTGCATCACAATCAAAAACTCAACACATCAAGTGTGTAGTTATGGATGAAGTAAGTGTTTAATAATTATATTTATGTTTGGTTCCCTAAATAATAATTGATTATGCTTTAAATAATTCATGTATATGTTTGAATCATGAGTGAAAGAGATCAAATGTAAGGTGTATGGATTTATATACCCTGAATTCATTCACTTAATTAGCAACATGAAGCATGCATCTCTAATTGCTTGGTGGAGGGCCAAACAATTTATTTTGCTCCCTATATTCATGAATAAATTTAAATATTTTTAGAACAATAAAAATTTTCTAATGCAAACATTATTGATAGTTATAGTATTGCATGATCTTGTGTGGTTTTGGTCATTGCACAAAAAGTCCATGCATACTTGAATGAATACTTGAATGAAATAATAGATCAGTAATGAAAATGAAATTTTTTTTATCTACATTAAGTTAAGTTTATTGATAAGTGCCAAATTTCGGTATTCTTAGACATGAGAAGACCGGAATTTGTGAGAGTTTAAGTATTCTTAAGGAAATATTTAACCCCAAATATAGAGTTTTTGGAATTGCATGTAAAAACT
>Ga0099824_1001624_pt1 | contig 31967 bp, 20 predicted proteins | sample SiratrowhiteBW_FD_76837 | JGI IMG/M metagenome (GOLD analysis project Ga0099824, IMG submission 76837) | Root nodule microbial communities of legume samples collected from California, USA - Siratro white BW | ecosystem: Host-associated > Plants > Roots > Nodule | place: USA: California... | reverse complement strand
GTTCACCTAAGTGGTTCGCTGTGTGTAGTTTTGAAACACACACATGTGTCTCAGGAGTGGAAGGTCTAAGTGGTTAGCTCAGTTCAAATAAGTGATTCGCTGTGTGTAGTTTTGGAACACACAAGTGTTTGAGGGGTGAAAACACTAAGTGGTTAGCTCAGTTCAAATAAGTGGTTCGTTGTGTGTAGTTGTAGTTTTGGAACACACACGTGTCTGAGGGCTGAAAACACTAAGTGGTTAGCTCAGTTCAAATAAGTGGTTCGCTGTTTGTAATTTTGGAACACTAATGTGTCTCAGGGGTAGAATGCCAAAAAGAACTGCGTTTTCTCTTTCATTGTCACGCAGGACAGTACATGCCACATCGGAGTGTCAAACAGAAGTAAGAGAAAATACAGTGTCAAAATATCATTTTCCTTAAAAATAATGGGCATCATATATCATTAGTCAGATAGAAATTGATTGCTGCCCATGTGAAGGATGCCCCTTGTCTATTAATCATCAAAGAAAAAGAATAAAATATTATTGTTAAACTTAAGTGCAGATAACGTGTGAAAAAATGAACAGAGTGTCATAGATATGATGTTACCAAAAGAAAATCTGAACACAGAAATTCCTTTTGCACAGATATCCTACTACGAGCATTTTGTCAAACGGTGAGAATGAGGATGGGTACTATAATAGACTATTTAAAGCGTATTCGTTGTTAACATTATTGTAGCAGGACAACGCATTCACATCAGTTGAATATGGCTCTGGAAGTTTATTCCATCTAGCGAATATTCTTGCTTCGATGGAAAATGGTACGTTAGCATGTCAGACTTGTAATTTTTACATCGTATTTTGAAAGCCCAAGGGCCTCCAATTAAGAACAACATGCTGCTGAGAGAGTAAACTGAACGAGGGCGCCTATAGACGCGGCCCACATAGGATATATCATATATGGGGATCTAAGGATTGGGACCTTTACGATCATGGTTAGCGGATAAATTGACATGTGAGTAATGCTGTAACAGTGGTGATAGGTGTCAATGTGATAGGAATATTGTTTATGCAAGGCAGTAGTAGGCATTTGTAGAAACAGTTATGATAACAAGCAATAATAATTTTTTAAGACTGATATCAAGCAATGGTTAAAATGGCGTGATGTATGTATTTTGAAAGCAAAGATATGGATAGCAACTTTATCACTTTTATATTTCCCCATTTTGCTAAGGTCAGTCATCTAAACTCGAAACTGTTCAGCTGTGCCATTTGTTTAACAATCGTATAAAAATGTTATGCTGAAACTAGACCTACATAGCCGCCGAGCAAAGCCAAAATAGATGATATAAGATAAGCACCTAAAACAATATTTGGTTCTCTGAACCCACGTAATTGGAGGCGGTAATGAAAGGGAGGAATCCTCAAAAGGCGCCAACCTGCTCCCCGGAAGCTCTTAGTTATCTTCAAGTACAATACCTGGTATAAAGAAAATAAAATAATAAGATGTTAAAATAAGCACTTTTACTTGTGAAATTACGAATGAGATCAGCTAGCAATTGTTAATTCTAGGACCAAGTTACTCGGTAGTAGCACAGGCAAGAATAGGTACAATTTGAAGAGATGTTGGATATGTCTAAATCCAAAATAAAGTATTCAAATTATAAAGATTTTAACTTTGTCTATACATGGAGCACTACTTTTTTTTCTCCCTAGTTTAGAATGTGTGTTACCCACAAGTCAAGCCACCCAATCACCAACCACCCCATCTTATGATTATGCAGCATTTTTTGCCCGTCCTCCATATTCATTTCTTCCATTTTGTTTAATTTTGATCAAACCAACTTCTCAATGTCATGCAACTAGTGAAACATGGAACACGCCCAGAGAAAAGGGAAAACAAATTGGTCATTGCAGTCCAACTTCGTGCATAAAAGAAAGGGAATCCCTGCAGATGCAATGCAATATTTTTTTGGAGGAGACGCGAGAGGAGAGACAAATGCTGGAATGAAGTAACTACTTATAATTATGGCCTAATAAATTAATGTGTAAGAAAAGTAGATAACAAGCACAGGGAAACAGAACAAGCTTAATATGGTGTGGTAAGGTGTGCGCCAAGTTATCCCTTAGCAAACAGCCAAACCAAATATCAAATTATTTTGGCGGGCTTTGTTGGTGTTGAAAGATGATATATAAATTTTAAATATATAGAAAAATATAAAGAAGAAACACATGGCATGCTAGAATAAGCAACCCGATGGTAACCAACTAATGAATGATCCAGATTCTAATACGCACAAACAACTGAAAATAGTTGAATAATGTTTTCCTACGAGAAAATAAACACTTTCCAAGAGTACTAGGCAAAGAGAGACCTCAAGTGAAAATGATGTCCAGGTAGAAACCTTTCAGACAACCGCAAATTAAAATCCCTATAAAAGCTAAAGATTTAACACACCTGCAGACTTAAACGGTGAAAATGGAATAGAGCAATCACACGGTAAAAAAAAGGAAAGAACGAAACAGAACCCCAGAGTAGGTAAACCTAGAATGTATCATCGTATTTTACGTATCAAATATCCCGTAACTGTTATGTAGAAAAGTAAGTGAGAATAATAGTTCCCTCCCATTAGGTATGGACAAGATGTAATAATTAATAGTTGAGCTAACTAGCTTATAAACCATGCCCAAAATGAATGAAAGAAGCAATTTTAAACTATGATATGCGCAATCAAAAGATAATCCTTACTTTTAAAAGGCATTTATTAACAGATAATAGTTGAGTTAAATCATATGCAATTCGACAGAAAAACAATTTAAATGTGAACTTCTATAGCTAAGATATACAAAACAAACGAAATACAAAATTAAGAAATTTGTAATGCCCTCAGCACCCTAAAGTTAATAAATGTGTTTTCTTCCTTCTCACATCCTTTTTACCAATAACCCATGTAAATTGGAGACATTCAACAATAAGTAAATTTAAACTCAATGTGGTGACACGTCCACTTTATTGTGGATATTGAAATACCTATTGCCTCTCCATATTAATTGTGGTAATCTCAGAGCACAGTAAGCGTCACATGCCCCCGAAATGATGGGCATAAATTCATTTGGAAACAAGCAATAGGAATGCTTTTCAGCAAAACTAATGAGCGTGTTTTAACGATAAAAAGAAAAAAGAAAAAGAAGATTCAAACTAATCACTAACGTATGGAAGCATTTCAAGCATGGGACAAACCTGGATGATAACTGATAATGACTCAACAACGAAAATTCCGGAAGAAATGAGTAGAGGGAAGAACATTCCAGTACATGAAGCCATTGCAGCTAACCCACCACCAAGTGCCAAAGATCCTGTATGACCCATAAATATAGACGCTTTGTATCTGTTGTGTAGAAGAAATCCAACACAAGATCCAGACATTGAAGCCCCAAATATTGCAAGATCTGGCATGTTCACGAAAAAGAAAAAAAAAAAGATATATATATCAAGCAAGTATCCATTATAAGGAAATATTCATTCTACATTGTACTAAAAATGACCATTTTTGGTATCATGATACAAATAACAAAGTTGGTACCGCTAGGTCTTAAGAGAACTAACTGACTGAGATTTTCCTTTCTGACCAGTGACAGCAGGAATTTGTATCATACCGTTAAAAATAACCAAAATGGATTTAGATATACATGTGTGATTGGAAATAATGATTAATGAGCATTAAGAACAGAAGCAAGATCAAGGCATCTTTAATTGACCATGGAAGACAGAGATTTGCCCTTCTGACCAGTGAAAGCAGGAACGGGTATCATGATGTTAAAAATAACTAAAATGAACTAGATGTGATAGTTAATAGGGATCATGGTGCATTGAAACAGAAGAAAAATTTTAACTCATTAATTGGCCATGAAAGACATTATTGTCATTAGAAAACTGAAGATGAAGTATGGAGAAACTGCGGGCAAAATAATGTCAAACAAGGATATGGTTCCTCTAGAGTTTTAAAAAAAAATTGCAATCTTCTCGTAAACAATTTTTTTAACCAAATTTTACTTTCAACATTTAATAATATATTTTTTTAGGGGATGAAATTCACACAGTTAACAAAAAAACTGCCGGGGATGCTGATCTATGAATTAAGATCTCAAATGGATTATAACTTAATCAAGTCAAAAATCTTCTTTGTTGTATCAGCTATGTTCAAGTGCAAGGCTGCCAGGCAACAGCCAAAATTATATTGTTCATAGCGTATGTCCATAATTATAGTGTATTAAATCTGCCTACAATTTTAAAGCCTAGCCACTCCCAAACCTGTGTAAAGTGAGAGGAGAGAGTTTTCAGTCTTCAGAAGCCAACTTAAAATTAGTTGATGTCAAAACTGTGCTGCTAATTATGTATTTTAGAAAGTTTTATATTTTATTCTTGCTATAATTTTATTCTTTATTACAATTGTATCTTGCTATCAATACTAGGAGTATGTATTTAGAAACAACCCCATAATTATCGGAATTTTTTTCCTTAGAATTAGTCCTCTATATATCTTAAAATAACCAGCAGACTCATGTATTTATAGGTCTAATGACCTCATACTAAATATGCGGAAAAAATGTTATTCCTTGTAAATTTGAGAGTTAATATATCAAACATGCCTCTATAGGAGTTGATTCAAACATGCCAAAACAAAGCAAGAGATTTAAATATAGTTTTTAGTGATTTGCAAAAAAAGCTTTTAATCAAGTGCTAAGGAAAGTGTTGCAGAAGACTTTGGAAGAGAAAGGTGTTCGCAATGCTAACATCCAGGCTATAAAAGACATGTATGATACGGTAACTACTAATATTAGAACTCTAGGCGGAAAGACAAAGGAGGACTTTCCAATATGGAATCAGGGATAGGATTGCAGCGCTCAGGCTCGAGTGCTTACTAGTTTAATCTACGCTTTAATATGCTTACCAAAGACACGAAAAATTGTCCCTAATTACATATCTTTAACAGGTGATATACTTTTGATTAAAGAATCAAGGAAAGCAATTAAGTTCAAACTTTAGCTTTGAAAACAAAAGTTTTCGCTTAAATAGGAATAAGATAGTATATTTGCGTATGCATTACCTTTTTAGTAAAAGACGAAAAGAAATATGACTTGCGAGTAAAGATGAGAGGTGTCATACCATTGTTTTTAAGTTTAAAAATCTAAGATAAAAAATACAAATTATGACAATTAATGAGAGGATGACATGCAGAAGATACGAGTGAGATGACTAAAATAGATTAAGATATTGAGAATCACAAAGTACCTACGACCAGGCTCAAGTAAGTTTGATCATAATGCTATATGTTTGGCTATAACTCTAATATTGGACTTTAAATAGAAAAGGGAAAAAACTGGGAGTAGCAAAATGAGAATGGAAAGATGAATATTTGACTACACAAGAAAGGACAAGATATAAAATGATCATAGACATGTCGATATTGGTCTTAGCTGATTAAGGAAAAAAATAATAATAACGGTTATAGTAGTTTGTAAACATATAAAGGTCACAGGAAAGAACTGTGATAGTAGATTGCATGGTTTTTAGAACTGTGAAAAGGGGGAAAGGGGGGACTAAGACAGACATTGACGAAAGTTGTTAAAAAGGATCACATGGTAAATAATATCCTTGAAGATCTGCTCACTGAAACAAGTGGCGTCATATGATCCCCATAACCTACCTCACCTAGTGAAATAGGTCTTTGCTATTGTTTTTGCCGAAATCTATAAAGTCCTTCTTTTTAATTCCTTTTATTGATCATAGAACTGCAATGATTTTAAAAAAATCTGGCTTAAAGATATTTCCAAAGTTCACATTTGATTAACAAACACGCTACTAACCAGAACATACTGGAAGAACAGCTATTGACATTCCAGTAAACGCCAATGCAGCAGTACCTCCAGCTAATCCATCAAGAGCATCTGCCAATTTAACACCATGTCCCATGGAAACAAAACTAAATGATGTCAAGAGTTGGTAACATCTTCCCAAGTACACAAGGCCCAGTGGCAGAGGAACCAGCATCTTCCTGCATGTAAGTAAAGGAAATGAGAAGGAGGAAGATTGTATGATTTGTTACCAGTCAATAAGACAGATAAACAAACAAACTTCGAGTCTCACTAATGAGCATCGTCATCTGCACTTTGCAGTTTATACAATGTACACATATTAACACGAGACTTCAAAGTTTTAGCTTTCCAAGAGTGTTTTTAAGATCCTTTTGTAGTTTAATGTCAAGCAAGGATGAACCTGTGTCTAAAAATGGGCATGCATCCAAAAAAGATCTTATTATACACAGTTCCTTAGATCTGCACCGCCATAAAAATCAATTTTTCTCATCCCTCTCCCTCTATTAAAATTTTAAAGCAAGCAACCTCTATAAATTTTCTAGTTCCAGTTCTAATGAGAAGTAGCATTTTCAAAACAACCAATGGCTTGCGCGTAGTCCAACAAAAATAGAAAACAAAAAAATTACGAAGCATCTACATGATAAAAGACGTTCCATTCTCTCTTTTGGGTATCTTAGGTAAGCACATTATGTTAATCAGTATCATGACAAAAGGTCAAAATACAAATACATTACAAATAAGTATATTAGTAGTAAACAAAATGGAATTCTTTTTATCGGAATAGATTACTCACAAGGTAAAATCTTTGTACTAGTGTAATCTAAAAATTGTGAAGACAAATCAGAAGATAAAAATACCAAAAGAAGTAACATTAAACTACAGAAATCAATCTTCATTATTTGTTTTCAGTTGATATCACCAAAAAATTTCCGTAACACTAAGTTATAAAAAAATATATCAGTAGTAAGCAAAAGGCAAAAAATAAATCGATCTGAAGAAAGTATTCAGCAAGGGAAAAATCTACGTATAGATGTAATCTATGAAGTGTGAAGACAGTTCGTCTAAAGATAAAATACTAAAAAGAGTGCAATTAAACGTTCATTCTTTTTATTTTTATTGAGATCACTCAACAATTTCCATAACACCACGTAGTAAATAATACAGCCAGATATAGGGTGTGTTTGATAAAAACTACTTTACAAGTTACCTGGTAGCTAATAAATTAGTTTAAGTTAAGCTTTGTAGCTAATAAACTAGCTGCTAATTGATAAATTCCTAATGTAAGTACAATTTTAGATTTTTTTTTAAAAACGATTAAATTCTAACTAAACTTTTTAGTGCTTTTATTCACTTTTTAAAAGTTGCATATTTTTTCATTTGGACAAGTCATTTTATTTAAACTGATTGATCTAACGAGTATAAGCCAAATTTAATTTTTTTATTTATTTTCAGATATTTAAATTCTTTTATCTCTCAATTTAAACTTCTGTTGTATTAAGTTTCCTTTGTGTAATTTTTAATAGATCATGTAAAAAATAACCCAACATATACTAAAAATAATGCAATAACTAATATAAATATTTAATATTTATAACTGAAAATAGGTAATAACAGACAAAAAAGAAAATAAAAACATATATTAGAACTATCAAAGTTTATAAGCTTGAAACTCTTAAAACTAGCCACTTTGAGGTAACTTATGTTCTAGACAAATAAGCTAGTAACCAATTTATTGACCTTGCCAAACAGTAATTACGAATTAACAAGTGTATTACCAAAGTAGGATTGTCACCTTTGATTTCAACTTATACATTTCAGATAATATTTAATTTTGTTTATGTAATTTTACTATAAGCTAAAAGAAAAATCTTCACATTTTTAATTAGTTTTTAACTCAAGCACAGAAGGTGCAAAAAATCATGTTCGCAACTGTTCGTGAAATGCATTTTATGAGAACAGATATGTGAGTTACCATCAGAAAAATGCTGATCAGATTAGTTACAAGAAAGTATACATGCCATAGGGTGAAGATAAACTGGTGATGTCCAACCAAAATGAAAACCACGTTCCAACGGCTACCTGTGTGGGATAGAAAATGCAGATTAAATAAGAGATAACATAGTTGTAATCTGTTTGAACAAAAACCCTATTTTAGTTTTAATTTTTCCTTTTCAATCTAGTCCCTCACATCATTATTTGCAAAATCTGGTGTCTAGTCATAAGGCAGATTTTGATTGCAAAAGAACAAAATTGAGGCATATCTGTACTAGTGAGGAATTTGATTGCAGAAATTGATCTGTGAACGCTAAATTATGAGAAAAATATCATTCAACGACCATATTGTGTGTGTGTGTGTGTGTGGGAGGGGGGTGGAAGGAGGGGGATCCAAATCAATGTTTCTAATACAATATAAACCAGTCACCTGCAAAAGAACTTCTGCCAATGCAGGCAAAACTCTCCAATGATTGGTGAGGCTTAATATATCACTAAGTAAACCAACTGCAGCAAATGCAATAGTTGCGCCAGCTGCCCCAGAAACTTCTATTGATGAGGAACTAGCAAAGACATGAGCAACAATGATACCAATAGGTACAAAAAGCAAACCACCCAATGTTGGTATGCGCTTTTTCGTTCGATGGCTAGCAGGCCCTTGTTGCTTGATTACATGGATAACTTTAAAAAGACGAAAAATTGGGACACACACATAGCCAGCAAAAGAAACCAAAAAGGCTGATATGAGAAATGGACGGGTCAAGTAAAAAGGTGATAAGGGAAGCCTAACAATTCTCCATGCACACCAATCCACATACAAAAGCAGTAATGTCAAGACAATTATAAGCCCCATAGTGATGAAAATTCCTAGTTTGGTCCTGCAAACACATTAAAACCTGAACTGGATTACCACAGCACCACACAAATGGAAGGATAATTTCCAAAGATTTAAGTAATAGATGACAGGAAAGGCTATCATTTACCAACTATACTTAAATGCATTTCCTAAGAAAATGAGTCTAAAAAGCACAAAGAGACATCACTATGCTATTTAGCAATATCTTTCACCTTCAAACCATCCATCTCCCACCATACACAACATGCTTGTGACTTTGTGTATGCGGGAAGCTTTTGTTAGTTTTCTCTGCCTGCCTTAATCTATTTTTAAAAAGTTGAAAAATTTGTTGTCAGTGGTGTTCCCTTTCATGTCCCTCCAAATACAAGCGTTGGTTAGGTGTTGGAGCCATATCCAAGCTGTGTCCTCAACATGTCAAAGCTAGAAAAAAAAATCCTAACACTATAATTATATTGTCTTACATGTGTAGTATGAGTGTCAATGACTCAATATCCAACAGGAGTTGGACACGTTGATACAGCTTCAACATGCAATGTTAGTGCTACATAGATCTAGAAATCATGTCATGCTATAGAAATATAATTTCAATATATGAAATATTTAGATTGACAAATAAGGGTATCCAAATCAACCATTTACATAAGTTTCTACGTAATTACCTACGTCTCCTCTGTCCCCTCCCAAGGGTTGCAAACCGATGAGCAGCCACTGTTACAGCATCATCATTTGATGCAGAAACAGAAGGCAAATCAATGTCATTCACTGGAGTGAGATAAACTTCACCATCACTGTCTTCCCCATCACTGGAAGAGAACACATACGCAGAACTTTCATCAGCATCATTCCAATCATCAAACATTGGTATGTCAAACGTATCCTGTAAAAGATAATAAATGTCATGAAACTGAATCAGCATAGTTAAATCACAATTATTGGCAAAAAAATGACCAGCTAGAGCCTCAAAGGAGGCTTGCTAAGTTAAACTCCAGATATAAACCCTCGTAATTGTAAGCATGTGAGAAAATACGCACATTATATCACATCAATCATTAGTGAAAGAATCAAGAGCACTTGTTTGTCAAAAGACAATTCAAGTGCAATTCTTTAGGTTCTTTTAGTTTTTCTTTGTCCAATCAGAATTAGAATCTCACCTCGATGATTAGCATGATAATGACTTGCATTAAGCACATCAAAAGCACCAAATTCTCAACATCGTTAAATTTAGCATTTATTAATCGTCCAAATGTTTCTTTAGATTATCAAAAAGCTATTATCTCTCAATCAAAAGTACAGGCTAAGAGACAATGGTTTCAGACTGTCAAAATAGCAAGCACCTCGACTGAGTATATGATTAATAACCGTAAGAGTAATGCAATGGTAAAATATAGAAAAAGAAAACAAAATTGAAAATGATCGGGAGTAATAATCTCTCAAACTCAAAATTAGAGACTAAGAAACTACGGTTTCAGGCTTTCAGAACAGCAAGCACCTCGACTGATAGTACAATTAAGAATACTAAGAGTAAAGCAACGTTAAAACTACAGAAAAATAAAACACAATTGAAATGGACGAGTAATTATCTCTCAAACTCAAGATTGCAGAGCACGCTATCAGACTTTCTGAACGGCAAGCATCTCAACTAAGCATATTATTAAGTGTGAGAATATTTATAAGTGTCGTAAGAGTAAAACTACATGAATAAAATAAAATTGATTTTCGGAGAAGCGAAAACGAACATCGCCGAAGCATCTCGTAGGAACGACATTACGCAGAGCGCCGCCTTCATAGTGCTGAATGATCAAGGGATGTAGCTGCATAGAAGGAATTGAAAGATAAACAAATTAATTAAATCAAACTATTCAGGCAATCGAATTTCGAAAACAGAGAGATGAAGAGAAGAGTGCCTGGAGAGTGGCGCAACCGAAGCGAGAGCGGGAAGAACATGCGAGGGAAGTGGTTGGAGAGTGAGAGAGGTGTTTGTTGCGAGAGAGATGGAGAGGGAGAGAGAGATGGCGGCGGTTGAAGATTCCAGAATGAAAAGGCATGGATGCGATGCGAGAGAGGGAGCGTTGAAGAGGAAGCAGATCTGAAGGAAATGGTCATCGAAAGAAAATGTGGAACGGAATTATGGAATGGACGGAAGCATATTCCATGATGGGGAAAGGAGCGTTTTATATAATCAGGGAGGGAAAAGTGTCATATGGCGGTACTTCGAAATCATCGCGTCGCCGAAACCGTTTGATAGGGTCACTTCTGTCTTGTTCACTGTACATGAAAATTAAGTAAGCGTTTGGGAGAGAATATAGACAAGGAAAAAGGGACATAGAGTTGATTGATTAACCTTTTTAAACATTTTTTTAGTTTTTTTTTTCAAAAAAACAGTAAAGAAGGAATAATGGAGATAAGAAAATTAGGAATTTTTTTCACTGTTATGTTAGATAGTACCATGTAAAAGAATAAAAGAACACTATTATAACTTTCAAAAAGAGGTCGCATCAATATGTTAATTTTAAAATAGTTATTTTTCAAAATAAATAAATTTATTTTTTTAATTTTATATATTAATAAAATAATGCAGAAAATTTAAGATTTTGTAATTAATAACTAAATGATTAATATAATATATAGTATATAATAAGTTAAAGAACTGACAATTAAGACGAATTCACTCTTTAATTTTCATAAAAGTTTTCCATATTTTAGGGTTACTTTTGTTTACTAATTTTAAGTTTTCATACGATACTTTGTGAATTGATGTTTTTAATTTAATATTATATTTATAATATAGGTGATTTTTTAGTGAAATAATAATCTATTATGAGTTCAATCGACTTAGTTTAACTTTTCGAACCATTATGACAAAAAAATAGGCATATCTCACTAAAATTGGTGGGTCAAATTAGTTAAGAAGTTGAACTCATTTTAACAAGACGTGGTCTTACATTTTTTACTTTTATTTAAATGATAATAAGAAAATGAGACAATGTTCTCTTATATATTAAGTGATAAAATTTTAAAGAAATGATTTTGTTTCCTTTATTCCGTTATTGTCTTAAAATATTTTAATAAATAAAATTATCTCACTTTAGAGTTAGAATTTAGAGTTTTTTTAATTAGATACTTAGTATTTGGATACTTTTTCTTCTTTTTTATACCAGACAAAATATAGTTAGTTTAGTAGTGGCCACAAAACGTGCTTCAGATGAAATCGTAAAAGAGTGTAAGTAACTTCAATTATATGATCTGTCTTTCGCTGGAGTTAGGCTTTTCAAGGTGATTCAAGTTGAAATGAGGTTCGGCCATGAACGTCATTGATCGATATACCTGTCTAACACATGTTCCGTCACAGAAAAGATCTTTCCAATTTTGTTTATAAATTCTTGATTCTTCCATGTGGGTGTGCTTTCGATCCGTTAGCTGCTTGTACTGTTTAGTAGAGTCGAAATAAATCTGGTTAAAAATATTTTTATAGAACTAATTTTAATTGTTAAACATACTTAAAATGTTATGTAAATTCTTTATAATCATAATAATTTTATAGACAATGTAACCGGGTTAACTCTGGATTTCCATTGTAATTCTTGACTTTTGGAAACCTCAAGAGCCCCTTCATGCTCTATTTATTTATTAAGTTTTAACAAATTTGACTTCCACAAATTTGTTATATTTGACTTCACAAATGGATGGACAAATACTTGTTCGGCTATGTTTTTTTATCAGAGACATATTTTAAACGAAAGGAAAAAGAAAAGAAAAATTACTAGCAAAGCATACAAAAATAGATGATAGCACATTATTCTGCATAAAAAAAAAGAGATGTGATGGCAAAATAAATTGATCAATAAAAATTTGGAAGTTAGAACAATAAGAACTTATGAATACTATTTTTAACAAATCTTCCAAATTCAGTCTGATTAAATATTTTTATTACGTGTGTTTCTAGAACTGGAAAATCATTTTCAAAACTGGAATTCAAATAGACGCATAATCACGAGGTTTTGTTTTCTGTTGAAGCGTTTGGAAGACCATAGAAAACCTAAATCTTCTAGTGAGAAAGGAGGATAAGAACGCTTCTTATAATTATAAAGAAAGAAAAACTGCTAATTTATGTCCAAATTTCCAAAATGTGGAAAATAAATGTATTATTAAGTTGATATAAGAATGCTTCATATTTTTAAGATCGTTATTATAAAAGTTGATATATGTATTATCTACAAAAGTATGTGTAAATGACAATAAAATATACGCCAACTAAATTTAACACAGTGACGAATTATAGTGTCCAACTAGAAAATTTGATTTAGTAAACACATGACTTTCTTTCAACCCCATTAACAAATTTCTGGATATGATTGTTACATAGATTCGTCGTAGGGTGAGAATGAGGATTACCACGACATAAACACTTCTATCTTGGCCAGCCTAATAATCTTAAAATGGGTATATACTTCACCACCTCCACTCGCTTCCAAAGATTGGGATACAAAATTCAGGAGTTCAACAAATCCACATGGACTCAAGCATAGGGAGCCAAGTCAAAAGTAGTACCATGGCTAAAACAGCGGAACACATAAATACTGCTAAATACAATCCCTCATGTGTGGCGTCAAATCTTGCAGCTAATTCGAAGCAGGGACAGGAGGCCGACCTCGTCCAATTGCGAAGCCCCTTGTTCCATCTGGCATTCTTGGTCCAGGAGGTGGCTTGGATGCTTCGGCAACGTGACTTGGTGGTGTATTTCCATGACCTACAACAGTGAAACAGGTTACGAATACCACTAGGATAATAATAATATAAAATCAACTGTTAAAATAAAAAGGTACCCATTCCATTTCCAGCACGGTATTTATGTTTTCTTGATCTTCCTTGAATTTTATACCTCTGCCCACCTTTATCCTTTGACGGATGCTCCCCATCCTGACATGAAACGAAAGCAACAGAGGCATTAACAACAATAACGGGTTCTGATATTATTGGATAATAGTAGTAGCCAATGGATATGGATCGTCTATAGTAAAGGATGTCCAGTTGCAAATCCAACCATTAAAATTAAAGTATTTCAAAATATCAATTTGAAAATAGGATAGGTGGCGATTCAAGCAGTTCCAGCATGTTTCTTATATTTATATGAAAATAGAAACAAGATTAAAAAAAAAAAAAAAAAAAAAAAAAAAAAAAAAAAAAAAAAAAAAAAAAAAAGAGGATGGTAAGTTAGTACTTATAAAAGCAAAAAATGATTTCTCAAGCCAAACAAAACCTATCATTTCCACACACAAAAAAATATAAAAATAACAGTTATGATTTTATCCTTGAAAGACAAGGAACCAACACTAATATGGTTTCAAAAGATTACTAACAGATAACTACAGGACAGGAGACTGCTAATAGTGAAAAACAAATGCAACACATACCTCTTCCTCATGTGTATCTTCATGATGCTCACTTGAGCCATGATTTTCCTCATCTCCTATTTGTTCAGATACATGGCTTGAGCTATTCTTCTCAGAATTAGATCCTTTCCAAGCTTGTTTTTTGTGTCCATACTTCCCCTAAACAAACAAAAGTCGTCATCAAAACCTTTTACAGTCAATTAATCAAATGGGGAAAAAAAGTGCAACTAACCATTCGCCTGAGAAGTTTAACATGCATCCCATTTCTCCAGTCCTGTTCATTATTAAACATAGCCACCTGACGCAGGATTAGAGTGGCAAAGACTAGTTAATCATCCAGACAATTAAAGTCTCAATCATAATGTGAAAGTACATAGACTGAAACTCACAGCTTTCTCAGCAGCCTCCATAGTCTCATATTCCACAAGAGCATGTAACTACAATACGAAAGTGACATATTGTGAGTGCAAAGTTAAATAAGCAACAAATGGCAAAGAATATAGAATCTACTAGCTATTACTCAAATGCGTTATCTTCTTATGGGTAATTCGAGAAAGAATACAAAATGGTTATCTTATATCTATCGCCAAGAGAATGAAAAGCACAAATTGAAAGTTTCAATAGTCTGCGTCTGCGTAGTCCTGATCATGTGTCAGCAGGGTTCATGATGTTAATTTTACAAAACCAAATCATGGTGGATGATGAACGATTCTGGGAACAGAGATCATGCTCCAGCAAGAATTTATTTTTTGTAAAATCCAAACAAGCATCAAAACTGATATCCAACAAACAGCAAAAAAGTAAATACGTTAATAAGCTATGACCTTCGCTGTCTCTTGGAGAACTGCTAACAATGAGGGCATTTACTTAGTTTAAGGGTAGAAAATAGATACACGTAAACTTCATGTCTTTTAGGAAATAAGAATCATGGCTAAAGGAATTTTCAAAACAATCACCAAAGTGACTCTGAAGATTGACAATAGTGACAAATACAGTGAATGAGTTAATTATTATGTCCATCATGACCAACAAGGAGAATAGGCTTCTCTTTCTATTTTAAGGTGGAGTTGGAGCCAGACATGCACCATTCAATAATACATCTTTTTCACTAGGTAGCTGGACTTTAGAGACAAAAATCACTAAACCACAAAATGACTTCTAAAATGAAAAAGTATATATCGTGCAGCAATATTGTAATTCATTAACGAGACAGCTGAAATCTTCAAAATTTCGATAAATTAATAATACAATAAAAGATGTAAGAGCACTACAAATTCAGGATCAGCTGCTAACATTAGATTGTTTCGTACCTTATTACTGATTAGCATTTCTTGCTTCATATGTTTCGTGGACTCTGACGTAGAAGATGGGTCAATAATTGTTATCCTCTTTATACTGTACATTAAAAGAAATGTTAACATCATTGTGTATTGGAAAGAATGGATACACTAACGTATTGGAAAGAATGGATACACTAACACAACTTAAGGAAGAAATCATACTTTCCAGCTTCCTGGAATATTCGTTGAATGTTCTTCTTTGAATGATCCTCTGGCAAATTCTCTACCAAAACAGTAAATAACTAGAGCCCGAGAATAAGATGTGGATAGCAAAATACAAACCAAAAAAATAGTAGCAAACTCCATGAAGTAAATACCTTATGATCTCTAGACTCATTGAAACGAAGTGGATGAAGCCGCTTGACCCTTTTCCCATCACTGCTAACAACCTGCAGTCCCCATGAATTTTTTTTTTTTTCTAAGAACTTTAAGAATAGATTGCAATGCAGTTCATGTTGAAAAAACAAGGAAGGAAGAATCATACAAGCACTGAAGACTCCTTGAGAGCAGCAACAATAAATGCATGGTCTCGGGTAAGCTTCTTCATTTTTCTGAAAGAAGCAATCACCGATATAGGAACTGCATGAACATGAAGTAGGATTAAATGATAGGATATACAAACACAAGCTTTCAGGCAAACGGAGAAATAATAATGATAACTATTTATAGCACCAGATTATCTAAATTAATACAAAAATCAATTACTGCTTCATTTCTTATCAGAATAAATCACCAATTAAAAAACTTAATGCATGCATCACTTGGACAACGCTAGCTTTTCATATTAATACATGCAAACCAATAACTCTCATTCTGCCAGGATTTCAGCAATGTTTCAAATACACTGAAATACTTAATTTAAAATCAGTTTATTGGTAGGGTATCGTCATTGATTATATCATGTTCAGTTTAGTGCGTTTGTGTGTGTATATGCTGAAGCTGGGATGCTATAATTGCTACACCTTTCCATCTACACCACTGATCATCGCCTTTAAAAAAAATTTTGAAAAATCATCGTTGTCAAATACACTTTTTCCTCCCTATCATCTTTATAAATGAGAAAATATGAGCATCCTATTATATAACTGAAAAGCTCGTACATAAAAATATATATAATCCAGATCATTCCACACTTCATAATAACATATTCTTAGCAGCAAACTATTGTAATATTCAAACTCCAAAAAACCTAGTAAATCGATTGAAGATCAAATTGTGAACACTACATCAGTTAAAATCAAATTGGTCCAAGAAACGAATCCCTTACCAAACCCTTCCTTGTTCTTCTTGACAAAACCCAACATATACTTGTCATTGGGCAGGTTTTCATCGCTGAAATAGTACTCCACCTGCAAAATCAACAAAAACAAGTCACTAAACAGAAGCACATAAACATAAACAAGATTTCTAGGTTTTCAAGCTATACGTCAGATTCTATTCTCCATACAAGATACAACAGCAACTCTCACTCTTGAATTCAAGAAGTCAGTGTCCGTGAACGCCATAAACAAAGCAGTTTATGGTTGAGAATAACAAAAGAAAGAAGAGGCGTTACCTGCTTAATGATCTTGAGTTTGAGATCCTCCACCGAGACAGCGGGCACAGCGGCGTGATCGCGGTCCTCGAGGTGTTGGTCATGGTCATGCTCGTCGTCGTGCTCGTGGTCAAGGTCATGGTCAAGCTCGTGACCGTGCTCTTCGTCTGAAACCAGTGCGTGATTTTCAGTTTCCGCAACGGTAAGATCGGGAGCAACAAAGGGATCGACGAGCGGAGGAGGCGAGGCGGTGGGATTAACGGCGGTTGTAACGGCGGCGGTGGCCGAAGGGGGAACCTGTTCACCGCCTTCCATTGAGGAGAGAAAAAACTCTCCCCCGCCTTCTATTCCAGTCTTTCTGTCTCCGCAGTGTTTCGATTTCTCAGATCAGATCATTTTATAGGCAGATACTTGTTTGACATTTTGCTTTGGTCACCACTATCACCATGTTCAAATCATAGCTTTATTTTCTTTTATTGGGTAAATTAACCGTTTTATTTTCATTTTTGGTAATTTTTTCCCTCACTATCTATTTATGATTTAATAATCTATAATTTACTCTTTTTTACTTCATTACTTTCATAGTCTTGTATTCATTAACCAAAGTTTTCATTTTTATTATTCAAAACAATTATTTACAAAGATTAAAAATAATTTTAGCATATAGTTGTAATAATTAAGAAAAAAATAAAATATTCTTTAACAGAAAATTGCAAATGCTATTATTATATAATTAAATATTGTAAAACTTAATAAAACTATATTAATTTAAAATTATTTTTTATTTACATTATTTTTTATAATTTTCATATAAATTTTAATAACATGTTTCAATTAATTTTATTATAATAGTTGGCTTTTATTTTATTTTTTATTATCATAAAAAAAGTGAAAAGACAAGCACATAAGTACAGTGTTTCTACAATGGTATAATAAAAATTATACAATCCTTTTTCAAATTTTTTGCTAAATATAAACATTTTTCCTATATATAGGATACATCATGTTTAATTTTCTGGTAGTGTTTCGTTAGATTTTTATTGGAAACTATTTTAATTTTTATAATTTTTAATTATTTAATAATAATTTGATTTTTTTAATTTTAAGAAATATAAACACTCCAGCATTTGTGTTTTTGCTAGTGAAAATAAATGTTCTGAATGAAAAATATAAATGGCTTTTAAAGAAAATTTTTCTTTTTCGCCAAGAAAACTTAATAAGCCCAAACTAGCCTATTAAGTTTTTTTATTGGATGAGGCAGAAATTATATTACTATAACTTTTTAAATATTATAAAAGTTAATAAATTTAGAACAAAAATTATCTAATCACTAAAAAAACATAATAGACATTTCATAGTACTTTTTATATAGTTAATTAGTAAAAATAATTTTTGGTATAATTTTAAAATAATTATAATGTAAATAACTAATTTATAATATTTATCTTCAAAACCTTTATTTTTCTTAGTAGACTTGAAGATCGGAGATCACTCTTATATACTTTATCAAATTTATCTTTTATTCATTTTTCTCGGAGTGAGTTTTATATTATTTTTTTTTTGTATGAGTGTTTTGTATGTGTTTATTGAGATATTAGAATAAGCCCTCTATTAGTCCATTTTGTAAGTAGTGTAGTCTGATTCATTGAAAACTCTTGGTGCAAGTCAGTTTGTCAATGATTTTAGGTTTTCAAAACTTATTTGAGAGTCTCCACTCTATACAAATAAAAAAAAATTGGTTTGAATGTTTTTAATAAATATTATAATTATTTGTTTTATTGAGAATGAGTTTGAATTAAACCAATGTTCATGTATAATGTAATATAAATGTTTGTAAATAATATGAAATGATGATAAAGATATAATATCTTTAATAAACGAAATACTTATGTTGAAATTGTTTGAATGTGTATTGTTTAGAAATTTGATCAACAAATAGCATATTATGACTTGGTATATTGAAATCATATAAATAGTGAAAGTTGAATAAGGTTCGTATAACTACGACTAAGGTTTGAAATATAACATTATCGAAATATAATATATGAATTAACGGATATGGAAAGTATATCTAACATATGAAATATGAATTTATCAAAACAAATTTAATAGTATATGACACGTGCAGACTTTTAAGTTTAATTGACAATGTAACTTGATATATGAGATTAATTATGAAAATCTGAATAATTTGGTTGAGATAAAAATATAATTTACCAATACATATCTTTAAAACTCTTTACCTTATTCTTATTATTATTGCATGTATGTTACATCTAAACAAACAACAATTTAATAGGTGATTAACTTCTCAAATAAAAAAACCTTAATTTATTCAATTTTATTTTATAATTATATAAATATATTTCTATTAATTTTATATAAAAATATATTTTAAAATATTAAGAGTAGAATAATATATATATATATATTCCCTATTATATAAAACATCCAGGATGTCTGGTTATATATTATTATTCTAAAAAATTAAATATTATAATATTATTACATGTAATGTATTTATGAAAAATGGAAAAACGTCAAACTAATTATATTTAAAAAAACATGCATTATGCATTAAAAAAATAAGCTATGCAATTTATAATAAGTGAGTAGTTAAAGTACCTGAGTATACAGAGTACTATGTTACATCCCTAAAAGCAGTTGAGTTCCAAACAAGTCCTGAAGTTGTAACTTGTTTTATTCTTGTTTATTTTTATTTAATGGAAGAACATTATTACCTATGACTAAATTAGGAGGTTTCAGGATTAAGTTGAGATTCTTCATACTAGTTATCTATCCCATAATAGTTTAGTTAAGTTAAATTTGTCATTTTCTTTTTTACAAATTGAATAAATGTAATGAACCATGCTTCGAGTTGATTAATCAATGGTACCCACAAAATAAAAGTATATATAATAATTAAAAATAGCATTTTTCCTTTATAATGTATCTTTATATAATATTACGATATTTATTGTATATGTATTTTCATTGAGTAATGTATTTGAATAAATTAAATTAAACTTTAAATTAGAAGAAAAAAAAGTAAACACAGATCTTAATAATATTTTTATTCAACGATCGAATCTTAATTCATAAGTTAGGAACTTGTTTTTTCATGTAGTTCGACAATATATAAAAACTCATTGGTATGTATGAATGCATTCTTACAAAATTATTCTCATCTTTTACAACGAATCATAGATGAGAGATAAATTTGAGCTCATAATGACTTTTTTTTTATTATTATTATTATTATTAAAAGAAAAGATGGATAGAGTTATTAAATATGACATAAAAATTTAAAATATGTAGGAAGTAATTTAAATCTATGAATGAGATTTTTCAGTAAAAATGTTGTAAGGAAGAAATCTGAAAAGAAAATTGGTGCCTAAAACATGTATTTTTCTAAATTTGTTTACAAATGTTAAAAATTAATAAATTATAATTTACATTATATAATGAATGAATGGTGTTGAGTTTATAGGTTGAACAACCAAATTTAATACACAACGAGTTCCATTTTGATTGGATTGGGTTAATGCCTTGTTACATTTTTCACTATAATGTCTCATTTACATCTTGAAATGATGAACCACTGGCAGGAACAAGGGAGAGAGTAGTTGAGGTCGGTAAGGCTAAAGAATAACATATATTAAAAGAAAATTTATATGGTTATTAAATTTGTAAGTGAATTTGATCCTTATCCCTTAATAATCAGGTGAAAGATTTAATGAGAGATCAGTTGTCATTTAATGTAATACATTACCAAATCTAGTAGTTAACATAGATCCACTCAATAGGGATGAATAAACAAGTAAACGAGATGAAGATTTAGTGGTGGGTTAAGACTCTTTTCTTTTAAATATTTGTTAAGAAATATGTTTAAAGTTATATATATATTTTTTAAATTGTAATATTTTGAAAAAAGAAAAATACGTGTGTTAGTTATTATTTTATTTTAAAATTTAATTAATACTAATAAAAACTTAATATTCAAATAAAATTTCCACTTTTTATACTAAATTTGTATTTTTATATTACTTTTATAAAATGAATAACATAATTTTTTGTCCCTTTTTCTAATCCCGATAATAGGTAGGATGGGCAGTTTTTCAACCCATTTTCTAACAAATCCAAAGTAACTGTTCTACTCATTTAATTATCTTTACTACCTTGAGAGATAGATCATTGATAGCTTTTTTTTATCATTATTCACATGTCAAACTTTAGTCACACCCCAAAAAAGACATTAAAAAAATATTGAAAAAAAAGTCTTGGCCAGCTAAGACACAGCTAAGACATTTTCATTTCTCATAGCATGAACTATATAAACTTAATACCAGTTCACATACATGGAGAATGCGACATTACCTACACCCTCAACCCAAAGTAACCTACTATGCGTGGTTGCAATAAATAAAGCAAGAGCAAAAGAAAAACTTTTACACAAGAAGCAAAGCAAGACCCAAAATGGCAAGCCCAAGCCTGAACAAGGCGAACCCACGAAGGACGTTGGAGCTAGAAAACCAGACCCTGACATCATCAACTACAGGTCCACACAGAGAACTCATGTCATCACTTCTGGTGTTGTAGTATATGCTGTAGAAGGCAATTCTTGTCCTCTCAGCCTTGGCAGTGAAATTGAGGTTTGCAGTTTGGAAGGTAGAGTTAGAATTGGGAGTGTAATGAATGTTCTGAGCCTGGTCACCGGCAAAGGCCATGACAGCAAGAGGCTCCTTGCATTTGTCATTAGCATGTCCCAGTGAGAAGGTCAAGCTGTAGAGTTTGTCAGGTTTGGTCTCAACCATTTGGGAAATGATCCCTTCCTTTCCTGAGAGCAACTCAACGGCTCTTCTCCCTTGTGGAACAGAGTAATGATCGGAATCAATGTAGCGGACGGCGCGGTTGGATTCCACTATCCAGCCGGGTAGCGAGGAGGTTTCTTCATCCAAATTTGTGGGAAGCAACACACCCAGTGAAGTATTGGTAAACATCCATGGCCCCTCTTCAAAGTCCCCATTGATCACTGCGTTGTCTGCAAAAATCTCAACACGACAGCGCCGACATTATGATCATGGGATAGCAAAATTGTTTTTTGATGTAAGATTTGCAGAGAATAATACCTTTGGGGGTCTTGGGGGTGAAAAGCTTCTTGATGGCAATGTTGTCGATGATGGGGCCGCAAGTGGGGTCATCCTCCATGCCGGGATTCTTGAACACCAACCTAAAAGTATCCTCGTCCGCATTGAAAGAAACCGCGTAAGGGTTCCAACCTTGGACGTTGTACAGTGTCTGGAGGTCTACGGTCTGCGATGCAGGCGGAACCGACACGTTGATGGACTCCAACTGGGCGCACGTGCGAGCCGCACAAAAGGTGACCGAGTAAATCGAACCTTTCTCCACCGTTACCTCCTGGCTGATCTCAGCGTCATTGCCCAGCCTCACCGCGTGTCTACCCTGCGGTACGATGAGGATCATCCCACCCTGTTTTTGCCCCGACTCCACTAGCTCAACGGTGCCGTTTGACTTCCAGTTAGGTACTTCGCTGGGCCCCTCCACTATCGCCTCGTTCGGAAACCCGTTTGATGGGGTAGCCTCGAAATCCCCGTTCGCCACTAGCCCTGCATGCATAATTCATTTCACTTTATTTTTCTTTTTTCTCAATCCCTTTAGTTAGGGCAAATATCATTCTTAATTCTAATAAAAAATAACATAAAAAGTGAATTTAAAAACTTACAAAGCTCAACTCATGGGACCCAAACAGATTAGACCTCAACAAGATTACATTTCAATCTCAAATAATTCGAGGTTCCTCCAAAATCAATACTAGCATCATTGTTTCCTTAACAACTTTATCAAAAGATTAAAGTATGAAGTTTGCAATGTGAAAAATATATCCCCTCTTTATGACTTTTCTAAGACATGACACAGTAGACAAAAAGTAGCGCTATTATTAATTACGTTTAAGTGGTCAAGTGAACAAATATTTAAATCAACAACATCCAAACTATGACCCATTAGTGTTTGAAGCAAGCAAAGCATCAAGCATAACATAAATATAATTTATTTTAAGGTGATAAAAAGCAATTGCTAATGCATGGGGCCACATTTTGCTCTCAAGGTATTTTCAACAGGTAAGAACAGGCAGAATTATTGTGAAAGTGTATCCACAAGCACATGCTCCCACCCCATCCCATAGGTAATTTCAAGTTCCAACCAAATGCAATGCAACGCAAATCAACATTTATGTTGAGCTAGAATGTAACAAGCATCTGCGTCGTTTTGCAGTGATTGCACCTTACCCATACCATACTTTCCAATTTATATCTGGTCCCGTCCCAGCATTTATGTTTTTCACAACAATAGCACCAACTCTAACGTAAAACTACAATAGACTTTCACTATAATAAGGATTGCATCATCCAAGAATGGACCTCAAGAATGTGAAAGCCCAAATAGGAACAACAAAAAAGGGGCAAACTTTCAAAAATGCCAACTTGCGAAGCAGCTTAGATGCACACAATGATTCAAATAGTAACAAAAAATAAAAGATCAAAATAAGCTACCAATCAAAAGGGCCTTCAAATGGATATGACAACTAGCGATGATGTGAACGCAGCAGCAAAAACGACAAAAAAGGATGTTGATCTGGAACAAACTGAGGTATGGTCCCATCGAAAACTTATATCATGTAATCGATACGATCATTTCTTAATGACCCTATAAGAAACATGTTCAAGTTCAATCTTTGTAATTTACAAAAATATTAGTGACATTTAACAATGTGTGACATTTGGTATCCATGTGGAAGGGTTAAAGTCCTAGAGTTGGTAATTGAATCCACTTGAAACCTGAAGCAGCTGGGAGAGTGTGGGTCCTAACGCATGCTGCTACTCACTAGGCTTTGCAATCCTTTCACTCTGACCAAAGAGGGCGAAAAAAAACACTTTTTTTTTTTTTCCTTACTGTGTCTTTTATTGTTTAACTGAGCATATGGGGATAGAGGAAGATAGCGACCTACGCCACAATAATAGAAGTAAAAGTAATTTTGGTGCTAGCGTCCTTTACGGAAAGGTCCTTGCACTTTGGTCAAGATTGGAGGAAAAAAGTGTGTATTGGGTGGCGGGAACACTCTGTCAATTTGGTCATTTCGCATCCCTAGGCCAACACCTCTTTCCCTTTGGACCCATCTCCTCCTTTCGTCTATCTCTAGGCTACTTATCAAATTTCCTCATCCTACTATAACAAACCACTACCTAGTTTCATCTATATTTTTAAGGTACCTTGTGGGTGCTTCCTTTTTTATTTACATTGCTAGTTTTCAGTCTTACATGCTGCTATGCGTCCATAATTGCACGATGGTGATGTTTTGCGGTGCATTTCCATATCTAAATGTCACAATTCCATCTTGTACCCCTGCCCTAAAAAAGACCATACACAATCAAGATTTTTTATTTGGTACTATAGAGTAGATTCTCTAATTTAATAAGCTTAAATGTTACCTAATCTTCACTTCATTACTATATTCATCAAATTCCTATTACCAATCATACAATGCTCTCGTTAAAAACATATATATACAATGCTACTTTTTTCAGTAAAAAATATTCAGTACTGACTTGCACAGTCACACTGATATAACTTATAAGGATCATCCAAAACTGTTTATAGAGTAGCAACTAAAAAAGCAGCTAGATGAATGATTAAGGCATTTTTAATTAAAGTTTCAAGATTTTTCTTTTCTAGTATCTGTACTTTACAGATTATGGATCAGAAGCGTATAACGCGTTAACTTTCAAATCACCCCATTTTTTTTTTAATTTTGTTGCCATTCAAGCTTTTCTTTTGTTACATTACATTATTAGGTACAAATTTAACTAATTCGCCCTGTAGAGAAAGATTAATAGGGGTATGACACAAAAGTAGAAGCTCGAAAAATGAAATTAAAATAAGACTGGTCATAAAAGTGATGATAGCTAGTAAGAAAAAAAGATTGTCATAACAAAGAGGATGGTGGGCCTTCTGTGTTGAAAATCACGACCATGGTAATCGGAACACGAAGTTCACTTCACTTAGATGCAAAACGCCTTGAAAACAGTATAGCTATATTAAGTTTTTCAAGTTGCAAACAAGTTAAACAGAAGGGAACATGTTCCCAAGTTTGAACCAGTAGATTCACTCTCTTCTTTCTATAAATGACACATCCTTAATGATGAACTCCAGAACTTAAAAATAGTAGCATTACTGACGAAAACAACACCCAGAATTTGCCCCACCCGCACCCAGAAACCATCAGACACCAATTAAAAGCATTTCATCTTTGTAGCACGCATTGGGAAGGTAACTAAAAACCCACCAAAACCACAGAGAAGTTAACACTAAATGAAGAACATTTATACCAAACAACAATTGCAAAAGCAGCTACAGAAATATCAGATCTCAGCTCATGAAAAAGAGGAAAACTTTTAAAAGTAGCAGAAGTGAACGAGAGGGAGGAAGAAGAGGGACATTACCATCTTCTGCAAAGGTTGCGAGAGCCGTGTGGGAAAGGGTTAGAAGTGTGAAGATGGAGACCCATTTCATTCTTGTGGAGCTCCGAGCCATGTATCTGCACGCCCAGAAATATTCTCTCTTTCTCTCTCTGATACGTGTAGGGTAATACTCTGTTTTTTTAGGAGTGCAAGGCAAAGGCAAAGAGAGTAGGGGAGTGAGTGTCCTTTTATCCAAGATTCTCAACAGTGTCAATGTCCTCTTTTTTCCCTTTGCCTTAGGTTAAAACTAGTACTTTATTAAAATAAAGTTTGTTTTAATAATTATGGGTACTGTGTTTGACAAAGGTTTCTTCTGATCTGCTGTGTGAACGCGAATTTGATTTTTCTTTTTCTTGCTCTCTAATTTTAGGGGATAGTGTTGTTATTGCATGTTATTTATTAAGTTGTGTGGGAAAAATAGTATGTATATTTTATTTGATGTAGGGTATGAGTGTGTTTTTTACTGGTTCTGAGACCCCGGTCTCCCGGTGGGACCCTTAGTTTCCACCGCCGTATAACGCCACTACACAGTATTTATATGTAAAATATTTTTGGTACATACAGTGTTCATAGTACCGTATTTCCCGTGAGTTTATTATGACTATGACAATCACAAATATTCTAAACACTATGATTTTAGGTGAAGATGTCTGTTTTGACAAAGAGTAAAATAAAAAGAAACAAATATAATAAATAAATATATATATATAGATATATATATATATATTTTGCATAAATAAAACAGAAACAATATAAAATAAATGAGAAAAAAATATCTCTTCAGTGTTTATCCAAATGGAAAACAGTAAAAAATTTGAATTTCATAAATACATTAGACAAGAAACAGATGTTTTTTTATTGAATTGTGTTGTATTCTGCTGCTTTTGATATGATAGGTGATAGGAGAGCGTATTTATTATGGAGCTACCTCATCATTGTCAAACTTTTCATAAATTATAATTTCTAGATGATAAAACCATACATATGAAAGACTATTTCCTTTATTGCTACAAATATGACCTTAATCTTTATAAATATACAAATTATTACTTTGTTCTAATTTAGATTATGCTTTTATTAGTACAAGTAAATGATTCATATCATTCTAGAACTGCAATCATTTGCACTGAGTAATAAATGAAATGATTTTATTAAGGTCCAAATAATGTGAAGCATTTAGTAAAATTTTAAAATTGATAGTTTTTTTAGTAATAGTGATTTCAACCGACATAAGATAAGACAATTTCTAAAATATATACTACAATATGCTAATTTCTTAAATTGATATACACTAAATATATGTTAATATTGATATAATTCTTTTCTGAAATTTCGTTCAATCATAATTTGATTATAAAAATTCTATTTCCCGTCTTAAAGACTTGTAAGAGTGTCATGTTGTCTTAAAAGCACTAACCACGGGAGCTAGTACCACGGAGATAATGTTGGTTTCTAAAATTTAGTCTTTTAAAAAAATGTATAGCTATGACGATTTCAGGAACTAATTTTTAGAATTGCTTATTCATGTTTTCTATACACCAAAAGTTTGAGATAACTTAGAAGTCCATACTAAAAATTGTAAATATTTTTTCTGTTAAAAAAAAAATCAAAATTACAATTTAACTATTAACTTATAAAAGGTAATCCAAAGCTTGCAATTGGGCTTCAAAAGTTTGGTGTTCTTACATTTGCGGCCCTATTTATTATGCTCCATCTTACTTTCCAACTGTACCACCTGCAAGGTGCTAAGGGAAAACCCAAACTTCAAGGGGATAACCATTATTCAGCTAATCAAGAAACCAATCTCTTTATCTAATCTATAATAGTAATATATAGAATACATACACACATATAGTATATTTTTATAATTTTTTATTTATTTACTTTGTAATGGTAAAAGTTTATCATAAAAAATAAATAATGATAGTATGCTTTAATTTTAAAGTTTAAATAATATTTTTTGTTATATTTCATATATTTTTTTCTACTCAAATATTTTATTAATGTATTTTCTTTTTCTTTTTCATTTGTCATTTTCTCTGAGAAAAATTAATTCAACAACAAAATTTCAAGAGCAAAGGCAAATTTTGATATTTTACACTACATATTTTTCTTTTAAAGGTGTATCCAAAAAATAGAAATAAGTTTTACATTCCATACAAATTAACGTAAATTATAATTTTTTTATTTTCATATTTTTTATATAGAATTTATTGATAGAGGTTAGATTGATTAAATTAAGACAATAATCTTTTACTTATATAGGAGACTTGGCTATTTATATGTCATGAGATAATATGTAAAAATACTTTTATTGAATATTTAATGTAAGATTTAAAATGTCCAACTACACTAAATTTATTGTGAATTTTTATCTTATGTTCTTATTTGTGAGTGTATTAATATTAGAAGATATTATTTTAAGTCTGGTTCTAATTAAGGAAAGAAGAGAAACACTCTAACATGAACGAGTTACTCAAGATGTGAACCTTATTCTATTATTCTTTTTCCCAGCGTGCAAGCGGGTGGTTTGCCTTGCCCATAGACCATATAGAATAAAGCCAACAGTGCTGCTCCGGACTCAATCTCTGGTTGGGCCTGACTCCGTTCATTAAAGTCCCACATTTAAATAATATGAAAATATAAAAAGAAACCTATAAATTAAGTCCTCACTTATTTGTATTAGATTGCTCGCACTCAAAACTCTCCACACTTTTTTCTTATACTTATTTTATTAACTTAAACTTAACTAAAGTTTAATTTCAAAAAATTGTATTATCAACAACCCAAAACACTTTCTTTATATTACAATGAGGATGTTCTAAAAATTTGCCCAATTTGTTTCTTTTTGCCTTTCCCTGTGTATTTACTGATTAGATGAAAAATTATAATGAAATATATATATATATATATATATATATATATATATATATATTTAAATTTTCTAAGTCTATACTAAATCACTTTAATTAAAAATTAATTTAAAACTTAATAATGGATTAACATCAATATAACTCGTTTTAATTAGACTGGTCTTTAAAATCGACTCTAATAAATCAATGTTCACTATTTTAAGGTCCATCACGCAAAGCATTATTAACTAATTACCATTAGAAAAAAAAAATCAAAACTAATTACCCATTAATCTGGTATATCTTTTAAGAAAATATTAGATCAATTTGGTTAATTTAGAAAGAGAACGACCTTAAACAGAAAATAAAAATATATTTATTATTTATGAATATTTTTAACTTGTAAACGACAAAACAATAAATAACACTGCTATATAATAAGTTATGGTACAAACCGAATAATTTAATAAGTTATAATTAAGTATAAAAAATAATTTTAGGAAAAAGCACTACTATTATACAAGTGATAAAACTAGAAGTCAAGTCATAAGTGTGATTTACTATTTATATTGCTATTAATGTAATCTAAAATACAGTTACATATATATATATATATATATATATATATATATATTGTTTGTTTTAACAAAAAATTTATTGAAAAATATAAAAATAACAATAGGGAAATATAAGAAAAATATTTGACTACTGAAACGTCTTGAAGAAGTGGTACTAAAAAAAAAATTAAGCTAGCACAGTACTACTAAAATTACTCTAATATATAAAAAAATATAAACACAAAAATAGTCTTGAAGAAATATAAAAGAACTGGTAATAAAAATAGTTTGCTTAAAGAAATAAACACAAAAAACAGCAAGCAATTCTAAAAAAAAAAAAAAAAAAAAAAAAAAAAAAAATTAAAAAAAAAAAAAAAAAAAAAGAAAAAAAAAAACTTAGAATGGTTCTCCTAACACTCTTCAGTAATGGTTTTGTCAGCAGGCTTGACAAACTTTTTCCAGTAAGGATGACTCTGCCACACAACATGCATTTCTTCAATGGGAACGCCCTTGGTCTCTGGCAGAAACTTGTTAATGAATGTGGTCATCACAACCACAAAGCATGCAAAGAAGATGAACAATCCAAACTTCATGTGGCAAAGCATTGCTGTGAAAATCTGTGCAATGGCGAAGGTGAAGATCATGTTCACAGACACATTCACACTCTGTGCAGCCGAACGTACTTCAAGTGGGAATATCTCACTTGGAACCAACCACCCTAGAGGTCCCCATGACCATGCAAATCCTGCCACGTACACACATATGCCACACACAACCACTATGGCATACCACTTTGGCAATACTCCTGGGTCTCCATCAAGTCCAAATTTGCATGCAATTGCCACCGTTATCACAATCTACACCACACCAAATCAAACCAACAAATTAATAGCATCATTCAAGAAAAGTAAAGAATTTAATAGAGATCACGATTAAAAATAGATGTTACCTACCTGACAAATAAACATCTGTATCCCTCCTTCTAAGAAAAGAGTTCGCCTCCCGAACTTGTCAACAGTGAATATGGAGACAAGAGTGGCAATAGCATTGCACCCTCCGGTGATCATGGCAGACATGAGAGAAGCAGTGGCTCCAAAACCAATGGTTTTGAACAAAACAGGAGCATAAAACACAATCACATTCATGCCGGTTAGTTGCTGGAAGAAGGGAATGGCCATGGCAAATGTGAGTTGTGGCCTGTATTGTCTCGTAAATAAAGAGACCCAAGGGTGTTTCACTTTTTTGGAGGATTCACTTGCTGCCACAAGATCCTCAAACTCCTGGTCCACATCTGTAGTTCCTCGAATCTTGATGAGCTCCTTCTTAGCCTTCTCATCAAGACCACGTTCGATCAAAGAGTTTGGTGAATCGGGAAGAAAGATTGCACCGATGATAATCATGATGGCAGGGACTGCTGCAAACCCTAAGCTGTAACGCCAACCTTCTCCATTCTCCATCTTGGCAAAAATGTAGTTGAGGACATTGGCCACAAAGATGCCAATAGTAATTGCCAATTGGAACATCATGTTAAGGGCTCCTCTATATTTATAGGGAGCAACCTCAGACACATATATGGGCACAGACTGTAAACAAACATAGAATAAGTAATATTTTTTAAGAAAACATCCTAAACTATATATTTTTTAAGAACAAAGAATATATTACCTGATTGGCACAACCGATTCCGAAACCAAGCAACATGCGACCAACGATGAGCATCCAAACATGTTCAGCAAAAGCGTTCAATCCAGCACCTGCAAGAAAGAGCACACCCCCACAGATCATGGTGAGGCGCCTTCCAAAGACTCTAGTGATAGTGGATGCAAAGAGTGATGCAACCAGAGCAGCCAAATAGAGAGATGATGTGAACAAGGTCAATGTCTGGCTGTCAAATTTGCAGTACTGGTTGGCAGAGGGCTTTATGTGGTTCTCCTTCTCATAGACTTCTGGGAAGAACTTCTTGAGAAAGGGATCCATGGAGGTCACACCACCTACACATGATGTTTGATGTTAGTGTCATTGATTAATAAACGAAACAATGAAACAATATAATATAGATGAATAGATATGTTACGTACCTGATATGCCAAGATCATAACCAAAGATTAGACCTCCAAAAGCCGCTACCAAACATGTTATGAAGACCCTGAATGTCAACTTTCCAGGGTAGTTCTTTGCTCCAGATGGACCTGTTGAAATGAAACCTCCTGCCATTCTCAATCACTCTCCTTTGCTTCAAGTATCAGTATCGAGAAGAAAAGCAGAAGTACTCAAGTATTAAGAGATGGCCAATTTATAGACCAAATACTTCTGTATTATTTCTAGGAATATATCTGTATCTAATATTTTAACTGCATGTACTTTAAAATATTGTTCCTTGATTATCGTAACCGAATATCTTATTCTGTTTGTTTTTTTAATTTTTTTATTAATTTTATTTGTGAGAGGGTGTTGGTGTTAGTTTTCTGTTCTCTTTGTTGAAATCAGTTTTTATTGAACGTTTTAAGTTGTTGAAATTGAATATTCAAAATCACTATCAAATTTTCTTCAAATCCAATCTATATTTTGTTAATAGTTTCATCTCTTCAATATACCATTTTAAATATTATTAGTTTTAAATTGTATTTCAGTTAAAGGTAATATATATTATTTATGATAAATATAAAGTATATTTTTCGTGTTAATCATTACTATTTTCTATCAATATGTATATATTGCCAATATCTTTAATCTCATCATAATTGAATTTTCGTTCAAATTTAAATGCTTATATTAGAATCGATTAAAGTACATTTAAATTTTAAACTGGTGAAATAACATATTTATAATTTATATAGATATAGATACCGATCTAGTTTGTCAAAATTTATAAAAAAAAAATTGAAGCTACAATATTATAAAAAGTAATCTCATATTAACAAAATTATTTATACTAGTAATGTGAACAAATAACATATATCAAAATATACAATATTTAAAAATTTTAAGATCCAATATATATATATATATATATATATATATATATATATATATATATATATATATATATATAT
>Ga0099824_1001623_pt1 | contig 31969 bp, 12 predicted proteins | sample SiratrowhiteBW_FD_76837 | JGI IMG/M metagenome (GOLD analysis project Ga0099824, IMG submission 76837) | Root nodule microbial communities of legume samples collected from California, USA - Siratro white BW | ecosystem: Host-associated > Plants > Roots > Nodule | place: USA: California... | reverse complement strand
TTTTTTTTTTTTTTTTTTTTTTTTTTTTTTTTTTTTTTTTTTTTTTTTTTTTTTTTTTTTTTTTTTTTTTTTTTTTTTTTTTTTTTTTTTATTGCTTTTCAAGAATGCCATTTCTAAATATCAATAGAATTCAATTCAGGCCTCGTGTACTGTGAAGGTGTTCTTGTCTTTCTTGTCTTGCTTGATGCATGTGAAGGAAAAGTGAATTTGTGCTGTGTTGTTGAAACTGTGACATTTATCTGGTTTTCTGAGTCAATTTTAGTTTTTTGTTCAATGACTGTGCTCTGCTCTAAGTTTTTGGCCTAGTTTATCGAGAGAATGAGTTCATGTGTGTGTTTCTTCAAGATCATGATTCTGCTTTCAATGGTTGTGGTTGTAGAATATTCGTTTAAAGGGGAATTGAGTGAATCTGTTTGATGGGTCTGGAATGATTTTAAGTAATGAAAGCAATATTGTTCAACTATTTGTCTTTATAGGGTGATATGAGACTGTTTTCCTACTGTCTACTGTGTCTATGGTAGGTCTTGTACAAGGATGTTTTCTTGACTTCTTGAATTCTCAAGAAAGACAATGAGTACTCGCGTTGACTAATAACTTTCTGGATGGTGAAACCAGAAATTTGTTCTAGCTATTTACTGCATGGAAATATTATGCATGGGTGTGCAAATGCTTCAATTGATTGATATATGGAATAACATTTTTTTCTGTTTTGTTGCTTGGATTGACTGTATGAGTAATTGCATATTGAATTCAATAATTCATATGATAATGAAGGTAGGTGGAAGGCTTCCTTTAATGGTTGCTGAAATGGAATGTGAATTAGATAATTTATGATTCTATTGGTTTTGGCTGGTATTTCAGGATTTTGAGCAAACATTTGTTGCTTTACAAAGTAATTGTTTTTTACTCTTATATGTCTTCTCTTTGTCTGTGCCTCTTGTCTTGTGTGTAATGGCTGATGGAATAAAGGGGACATTTCAGAGGGAATTTATATAATTCCAGATGTATGTTCAACTTGGTAGTCCGTTGTTTTATATTTTACTTCTCCTTTTAATTAATCAATTCTTTCACCCTATATCTGGTCTTTCTTTTTACCCCTTGTCCATGAGCATGTGAAGAGACAACCTGGATTGAGAAAATGTAGCTGATAATATGAGAAGTTCACCATAAGTTTTTGCACAGTTATGCACTTTGTTTCTATAATCTTTCTGTGTGCTTGGGTTGTTTTAGTTAAACAATTTAACTTGTTTTCTTTATTAAGTACTACAGTTGGAGTTTTTCTTTCATGACACAAGCACATTTTATTGATGTTATCATTTTTTGTGGGGATTTCCAGCAATGGAATGTTTTGACATCTGGAAAAGATCATGGTGCGGTGCTTTGATGGATTAAAGCAGTTGTATACTGCTGTGATAAACTTCTGTAATGCTGATTTGTACCAGCAGCAGCAGGCTAGAGGTTTACAACATCCAGAAGCACTTTCTAGAGAAACAGTTTGTATGTTATTAACGCCCTATTTTCTTACATTTTATGATATTTGGAACTTTTGTTCACAACAATGCAAACAAGCGATTCATCTTGCTTCAACTTCGTATATAGTATTTCCAAATTAGCAGAATTTGGACAAATTGGATGTGCTCCAATCTATTTCTATTCTATAATTAGAACCATCAACTTGGAGAGTGAAAATCTCACTCACTCAATTAAGCATTTTAACCCCTGTTCCCTCTCCTTGGAGGTGCATTTCACACACTATTTTTAAGACTCTGATGTTAGATTGAAATGGATCTGTACAACCTTTAGTATTCTACTAATGCTTTTATTTGAGCTTGGAACCTAACTTGTTTTATTTTCAATGCAGTTAGTGTAAATGAGATTGAAGCACTGTATGAACTATTCAAGAAGATCAGCAGTGCAGTAGTTGATGATGGAGTAATTACTAAGGTCGGTAATCTCGTATCATGATCAGTGTTTCCTTAATTTTTGTAATTTGTAATTATGTTTATCTTTTTGGACCTCTTGGAACAATGAAATCACTTCTGTCTTAGCCCTAAAATAACAAGTGCTCTGTTTTACATGGCAGGATGAATTTCAGTTGGCCTTATTCAAGACAACCAATAAAGACAGCTTATTTGCGGATAGGGTACGTAAAAGCTTTAATTTCTTGTGGTGTTATCTTTAAAATTCTTCTAACCTTTCCAATTCAAGGAAAATAATAAAAATTATATAAAACTAATAAAGTAGTTTGCTGATTTTTTGGAAAATTCAACTGTTCCAATATAGTTTACCTATATAGTTTGTTATTTGGGTGATATCATGATCCAGTTACTTTGAACTTAGTGACATGCCATATTCATTTGATATGACCCCTCTTTAGAAATGTACTTTCCCCATTCATGATTTTTGATTGTTTAAATTTTGTAGGTGTTTGACTTGTTTGACACAAAGCATCGCGGGATACTTGATTTCAAAGCGTTTGCACTTGCTCTCTCTGTCTTTCATCCCAATGCATCAATTAATGATAAGATTGAGTGTAAGCAACTAATATTTATTTAGATTTTAGATATATTCTGGCCAACAACAATTATTAAGGATTAGAAAGGAAAGAGTATTTGTAGAATTATAGTTATCTGTTATTGATATTTATATATTTGTTGGGGATTCCTAACTTTCCCTTTTTGCAGTTTCATTCCAATTGTATGATCTCAAACAGCAAGGATTTATTCAGAGACAGGAGGTAATTTAATTTATTCTTATATGATGTTGAATAAATGGAGTTTTGGTCACTCACCATATAAGACTACTATTTTATTTTTTATTTTTTTTTCATAAGCTCAAACTTGAAAAGTCTTCCTAGAAATTAATTACAAAGGAAATTAAAATTATGTTTTTGAATCAAAGATTAAACTTTTGTAACTTGTTTCATTGTTCCTTGGTGTTTGTTCCAACATGCTTTCGTAATCAGCATGTGCATGTATTAGATATGTTCATTTTTTTATGTATAGTTAAAACAAATGGTGGTGGCTACTCTAGCTGAAGCTGGCATGAGTCTTGCAGATGAAGTGATTGAAAGTATTATTGACAAGGTACTTCTTTATCTGATAATTTCAATGTATATCTCTAATCATAAGTATAGACATATTGAAGCAGTAATAAGTTCCTTTTTTGTTTCTTGCGTTTCAATTTATGTTTGGCCCTTTGTTTGTGTGTATGAAATTTATTATCTTTTCCCCTAAAACATGTCTGTCATTTCCCAAGTTTCACTGTTTAAGTGCTATTTTTGTGGAAGAGGTCTGCCCTTCATTGTTTCTCATACTAGTCATTGATCAATGTGACTAATAAGTGTTATTTGCCTCATGTATGGACAAAAGTTTCAAGTTTGTACTTAATTCCATTGTTAGATAAAGCACACTAAAAATGTTATTGTTGATTTGATGATTATGGCATACCAAGTCATTCTTTTGCTGTTACAATCTTCTCCATTCAGCTGTCACTAACATTGCTAAAACTATTCAGACATTTGAGGAAGCTGATACAAAACATGATGGGAAGATTGACAAGGAAGAATGGCGAAACCTTGTCTTGAGGCATCCTTCCCTTCTTAAAAACATGACTCTTCCGTATCTCAAGTGAGTTTCTTCTTGTTACTAATAGAATCAAAGCTTGCATGTTAATTTTGTTAAAATAAGGCACGATATTTGTGATGTGTTTGCACGTGTATACCTCCCTCTTTCTATTTGTTAAGATGTAGAAAACTCAATCCATTTGTTTTAAAATAATTTAGAATTGAAGAATTTGGACTAAATAATATGTAAACAAGCCTGAGTGGACTTTGATTTTATGTTGGTTGGCATCTCTACTATATCCACACTATGCATACAGTGTTTGGTTGTTTGGTTGAACATTGATTAACATTGTATTATAAAGCTTAAGCATCTAACATCTCTCAATTTTTTTTCTTGGCAGAGATATTACAACAACCTTTCCCAGTTTTATATTTCACTCACAGGTTGACGATTTCTGATGCATCTACATGATCTGTGTCAGGGGTGGAATTCTGGGAGAGATATGGTTGAAATGGAAATGTGTTGGTTTTTTTGTTTTCATTGAATTGAACTTTGGCTTCTTTTTTGGGTAAATAAGGTTTGCATATGGAATAAATGGACTATTATTGATCTGTTGATTAGGAATGAAAGCAGAACAGGATATAGGGTATAGAATATTTTGAGAGATAGCACCAGGGAGTTTTGGATAGAAATATATTTGCCATTATGGCTTTTAGATGTTTCTGGTGAGCTGGAAAGACATCACCTAGCTTAGGTACAGAGTTAAAGAACTTTTGCCTCAAAATATTGAAGGTTTTAGCTCCTGTGTCTTGAATGGTTAAAACCAGCATTTCATTCTCTATTATCTCTCTTTGGTTTTTATATAGGTAATAATAAAGAAAAATCTTATTAATATATTATTATTATTCTTTTAATAATGATAACAATAACAATTATAACAATGAAAATAATAAGAATGATAATAGCAGTAAGAAGAGGAATATAAAAAAATATCAAGAATTAGAATAATAAGAATATTAAGAAAAATGATAAGAATAAAAATATATAAAATACATAACTAATAAATAACAATAATAATAAGAATAAATTTCATTTTATGGCTTTTTTACAATCACTTTTAGTGTCATCTTTTTATTAGACGATTTTATCTTTTATTAATTTATATACTTTTTGTAACTGTTACTTTTCTAATTTTTAATTAACCAAATTTATGTTTTAATAAAGGAAAATATTTTTTATTTAATAAAATGCGTAACTGCACTACAATAATAATAAAAATAACATAATTCTTAGAATAATAAGATTAAAAGAGAAAAAATTATTATTATTATTATTAATTTTGTTAATATTAATATAATTATTGTTATGGTAATAAAACTTAAATCGCATTAAGAAATATATTCCAATTATATGGAATTTCAGGTTTTTGAAAATATTCCTTTTTTAATTTCTAAATTTTTACTCATTTGGATAATTTCAAAAAGAAACTATAGTATTTTCTAGAATTACATTGTAAAGTATGAATTTCAAATTTTATTAATAAATTAACTTATTAGACTATAGATATTCGCTCAAATTACATTATTAACTAGTTGATAAATATTAAATGATATAAATATATATTTTTTATTTTTTAGATAAAATATATTATTATGTAAGTATAATTTTAGATTTTTTTTAAAATAACTAAATCTTTTTTTATCTGATTATTTAAAAAAATATTTTTTTTATTTAGATAAATAATTTATTTAAACTAATTGATCTAGTGAGTATTAACCATTTTCAATTTTTATGGATGTAAGACTAATTTAAACTGAGCTTTTTTTTTACAATTTTATTGTGTATAATTTTCAAATGTAATAAAATATTGATTATTTTAATTTGTAAAGTAAAAAAAAAAAGTAATATACCATAACTGAATAGATAAATTCTTTTAAAAATAAAATTTTGAAATATTACAATATGTAAAAGATAACAATAAAAATAAAATTATTTATAATTTATGAAAATTTAAATGTAAATAAAAATTATTAAAATATAAATATTATAAAACCATCCAAAAAAAAGTATTATTACAAATGATAGAGGGAGTCTCAAATAAAATGAAACAATATCAAGATTGCATAAGATGAATATCACATTAAAGATAAACTTATTTATATAAAAACAGTGTCCCCTTGAATTGTAGAAGTTTGAAAAGACGTACATACCCTTTTATAATACACTGTATTGTTTGAGACACTAGCTGATCACGCTCAACTCAAATTCTCGTTTTCTTATTCTTCTTCCGTTCCCATTTCCCTTCCACAGCAACTTTCCCCATTCTGTTGGTAAGTCAAGCTTAGCATGCGTTTTATTGAGTATAACTGTCTCACATGCTACCAAAATTCTTTCTTTTTTCAAAATCTGAATTGAATAACCGTACCCACTTATACTTTGAACCCTCCAACACCACTTGCTTTTGCGATCACTGGGTTGTTTGTTTACCTGCATTGTTCTCTGCTTGAAATTTTGTAGGTGGAGGGATTTTTGGCAATGTCGGAGAAAGGAGGAAAGGGCGGTTCTCTATTAAGCAAAGGGGGTATGTATTGGATTGGACATTCCATTGCTCTCTGTTTTACCCTCAATATAAGTTTTGATTTTTTTTTCTGGGTATTTGGTTTTCTCCGTGGGGTTTGAATTATCCGACTGGTGTATTGGGTTAAACATGCAGAAATATACTGTGGGGTTTTCGGTCTTTTGACACCTAGGACTCATCTTGATGCTGGTGGTCTCTTAGGAAATTATGATGTTTACTCGGTTGTCAGATATCATAGGGTGGAACTGATTTTTTTTTTTTTTTTTTTTGAAATGTATTTGTGCCCACACTCCTTTTATTGTTAATAAAATTTTAGGGGGAGGTGGGGGTTCAAAGAGCTTACAATCATACTTACATTTAGGTTATTTGGGAGAGATGAGTGGGGTTCGAATATGTGAATTGTTAGATACAAAATTTGGGTCTGCTCCGCATGCCCAGCCCCTTTTGTTGATGTTTTTGATACATCCTTTGATTTTGCATATGTTGTTTTGTGCCCTTCTATCTTAGGGTTCATATATGGTTTGGAAAAAAAGTTGTGTCTTTATTTTTTGTTTAATGACAACAATGTTGTGCTGTTTCCACTTTGGTTTTGTATTGAAAAACTTGTTTAAGGAAACAGTGAAAAGAGCGAAATGAAAATAATAAGTTGATTTCATTATGAAAGTAAGGTGGTATTTCTATAACTAGGAGAAGTACGATACAAGATAAGAACAGAAGACGTGTTTTAAAACCAAATGACCATAAATATTTTTCTTTCTTTTGATTATTCATATGGGATTCTGTTTGGATACCTGTGTTCATTTTTACTTCATTAATCAGTAGCATGTGATGGGTGGTAATGTTTTAAACCAGTTTCTGATTTAAGTACTTAACTGATCAAATTTTTTTTCTGCTTTTTCGTAGCAGGACTAGGATCCATGAAAGGGAAAGATGACAGTGCAACAAAATCAGCGAAGGGAAGGAGGGTTCAGTTTTCTAAAGATGGTTAGCTTCATTATTCTACTTCGTTGTACTCCTTCTCAGTGAAGTATGGAAATACTAAAGCTTGATTATCTATTATAGGTCCATATGATTCTGGAATAAGTAGTAGTTCACTTTCTTCACTAAAATCTGGTGGTAAAGGTGAGAGTGTAATTCCTGAAGTTCTTATTGTATTCATCAGTTTGATAACATTGCATTTGAGCACATCTTCGACATAATCTTTAAATTAATTGCTGGTTATTCTTTTACTCTCTTAATCGTGTTCCTCTTTACTGGACTGCTGTTTTTTTTTTTTATTTTTATTATTATTTTCACGGTGTTTTTATTAAAGGAGGAAAGGGAGATAAGGCTGCAAATGGTGGGAAGAGCTCTCAGTCAAAAGACCCGCAATCATCAGAACTCGGAGTGGATCAAAGTCGGTGCTTTTCTTCTCCTTGTGTGTTTTTTCTGTTAATTTTGTAAATCAATATATTATTAATTTTACTTGTATTACACTCACCTTGTGATTTAACCATTTTAGGTTAAGCAATCATATGAACTTATTCTGTATTGTATGAAACCATACTTTTCCTTTCATTAATATCAACCGTATTATTTCTTGGGTGACATGCAGAACTTCCAGATAATATGAAGTGCCTTATGGACTGTGAGGCTGCGGATGTTTTACAAGGAATTCAGGACCAAATGGTCATGTTATCTCGTAGAGATTCAAGTATCAAAATGCCCACGTGAGGGAGATACAACCTTTTTTTATTGAAAATGATCATGATCATTAGAGTAAAACATCTATTTGAGTGATCTAAATCTCTTTATTGTCCTGTTTTAGGGCATTTGACAAGGGACTGCAGTATGCCAAAAGCACTAGCAAGTATACAAATGCGCAGTCTGTTAGACGCGTTCTTGAGTATCCTTAATTTTCACTCTGGCGTTTGTCTATGTCTATGCATCTATTGCTATGAGTGCCGTCTGTGTTTTTTTTTATTTTATTCACATGGACATATGTAATTAATTGCTTTTATGCTTTGTGTCACTCTGCTATCTTTTCTCCACAAATGTTGATGTTCATCTCTTGACTCAAATATCAGACCACTTGCAAATAATGGTCTCAATGACAGTGAGGTATGAAATAGAGCATCTTATTACATCTTCTTTTGTTCTTATGTGTTATCTAGCGTTCTTGACATCATTACCCACTGCAGATATGTGTGATTGGGAATGTATGCACAGAAACTATTGATGAAGTTTTTGCTCTTCTCCCATCATTGGAGGTATGTCATGGAGCATTATCTGTTCCTTTCATTGAAATCATTAATGGAAGCAGGCTAAGGTTGTTTTTCTTAATCATGTAATAATAAGGTTTTTTCACTATTCATGGGTAAGTGTTTATTAAGAAAAAAAGAGGTCTTCTTTGGATAAGAAACAGTAGTTGCAAAATTGATTTCATTTTAGACCCGAATAGGGTAGGTGTCATTTTGATTTTGGATTCATTGATGATAATTTAACTAAATATATGTAGGAAGTCATGTAAGGAGTTTGGATGTTTTCTTAGCCCATTGTTGATAGAATGTCACTGAGTGACTAGTAGTGTGATTATTAATCCAAAACTACATTGGTGACCAAGTGAAAATTGCTATTAATACATTCTTTTTTATTAAATTTCAACCAATTAAGAGTGTTCAACAAAGTGTGTTGTTGTCAGTAGTTCTTATAACGAATATTATGTCAACTAGGTATGAATGAAAATGCCATCTCATGGTATGTTTGTATGTATGCATTTCAGGATAAGAGAAACGTTGACAGTGAAGTTCTTAAGGATTCATTGAGTGAGCTTGCGAAGCTCAAACAGCCAATGTAGAGTGTAGGAGATATGCAGCACGTGGAACAGTTTTCAAACTTTACACCTAAAACTTTAATGAATCCATGTTTATTTTGGTTTTCAGTTTCTAGTCATATTTCCTACTTGGCTGTACAGAGGTTTACTGTTAGAACTTGTGGATGAGAATTGGATGAATTTTGCTTGCACAAGACCATGGATGGATCTTGTATATGCCTATGGTTTGACAGAAAGAGGCTATAGATTGATTGAGAAAGTTTCTATGGAATATACACACTAATATTCTACTAAACATAATTAGCTGCATGAATTAATTTGTAGAAGTTATTTTCTGTTAGTTTTTCTAAAATTGGTTTGAACAATATGGAGATTTTTTTTTTCTAATTTTTACAAATTACATGTTTATGCAGAAGGTTTTTCAAATAAATTCCATTAATGGTCTTGAGTTGAGGATATAAATTAAAGGAAAACGAGTTCTTTATCAGAGAGAGATAAACAGAAAAATAAGGTGGAGAGGAAAGTCACGAGGAAATGAATATTGATAATAAGTAATTCAAAATTTATTTGATGAAATTGGTGAAAATTTCAATTTTGTTGTTGGTTAGAACCAGTGATGATGCAATCAGAAAGTAGATTTTTCTTTTTATGAAAATAATAATTTATTTTTACGGAATAACTCTTCTCATTAAAAGTTTAATTTGTCTTTTATTGTGATTGTTTTGGAAAGAGTAAATATTTTCTCCATTATAAAACAATATTTTTAAAATTGAACTATAAACCTGTCAAAATATGTAATTAAGATTTAATGGTTTAATTGAGGTTAAATTGGCATTATAAAATTATTTTTTAATATTTAAAATACACTAATTTTAAAAATATATAATATTTTATTTTTATAAATTTTGCATATTATAATTCAATTTGAAATTTTAATAATGAATATGAACATTTATTATTAATAATAACTATATAGTAAAATTAAAAATATTTTAGTTTACTTTTTATTTTGTTCCCACAAAAAGTTATAATTATGATTTATTTTTTGAAAGGTTTTGACTTCTTTGGTATCTGTTACATGCCTATTAATTTTATGTCTCCCTTAAACTGAATAAGGGACCTATTTTTTTAGACTAGTAATTTTTTCAAGAATATTCTTACACATAATTAATAGTAATTAATGTAGAATGACAAAATACAAAAGTAGTTAAAAGGTTATAATACTTTTTAATTCATAGTACATGATTATTCATATGAAATTTGTGGTCTTTCAAATATATAATTTAAAGCAATTTATAAATTATTTCTTGCTAAGGTGAATACTTAATTTAATTATATGAATTCAATAATTAATTTACATATCCATATTTAAAATATTTCTTATTAATATTTTTATGACAATTTTTAAAGCAACAGTTGTCTATATAAGCAACTGAATTTGTATAAGCAAGTCTTCTTAAACAACTCTAATTAAGTTAGAGGAACCTTCCTAAGCAACTCCATTTGAGATGATTTTATAACCTTAAAAGACTATTTACAATGGCATTATTAATTTTTATAATTCTATTTAAGAAAAAGAAAAGATATGATTTTGTTGTTTCTAAAATTTTTGGAATTTAATTTAATTTTTTATAAAAAAAAGTTCTAGTATCTTTAGATAAAATAATATATTTTAAAATTAGAAAAATGAAGGAAATAGACCAATTTAACCAGGAAATAAAATTGAGTTAAAAATAAAAACGTATTTAATCCTTTAAAAAACTATATTATAGTAATTTTTATGCATGTGTTATATAGTAAGTTGTGATGAAGAAATATGAGGTATTATAGGTGAATGGGTTGGCAGTGAAAACATACTCAAAGTTTTAGGAGACATAAATCAAATTAAAAAAATAAACCTTTTTAAATTAAAAACAATAATTTATTAAAATAATGACATTTTTATTTAAAAATTATTTTTTTAAATTTCATGTGATATAAAATTATCTATTAAATTATTATAAGTAATTTCATTTAATATATCTTTTTAAACAGAGAATAAACTTAATCTTTTTAATTTTTGTCTAGACAAATAATATTTTATTAATTTTTTTAAACTCTTTTAAGTTAAAAAAAGACAAATTAAAAAATAGATAAGTGAAAGAGTTAAAAAAAAATAAGTAAAAAAGTCATAAAAAGAGAGAAAATAGAAATAAATCTAGATATGATAGAATAATATAAGAAGGAAAATTAAAAAACTTTACCCTTTCAAATTCTTTTACTATTCAATATCTTTTTTAAAAAAATAAAAATATTATTAATTCATTAGGAGAAAGTTCTAAGATTGTTATTCATTAAAAATGATTTTTATTTTTTAATTAAAAATTATTTTTAAGTCTAATTTTAAAATTAAATATTTTTTAATTTATAATAATACATTAGTGTTTTATTGAAGCTTAAAGCATTGTTTGAACCTTAGAGACTGAGAGTGTGAACAATCAAGAACCAATGCAACATTCTTCAAAGTGGATGGATACAAGAAATAATGCTCCTCCTCTAAAGTAAGCAAGTAGGAGGATATTCTCTCTTGAAGCAGATTTGTTAATTAAAATGACAAAAAATAGTATGCAGAAAGTGGGAAGGTGAAAAAATTGGAGTGAGTTATTTGAACAAAATAAAAGAAAAATAACTCATTTTCACCTACTAAACCAGGTGAACCCTTTGATTTTCCTTTCAAGAGTGGATTTATTGAAACCGATGTTTGACCTTGATCATCATGTAGTTTTGCTTAATTTTGACGCATTACTATAATGAGGTTTGCAAAGAGAATTGAATATATAAGGAAGGTAGAAAAGATGGTAAGAAATGCAGCTTTGATCATTGCTGTTTCATGGCTGTTACTGGGGACATTCACAGTGGTTTCTGCCAATGCAGACAACACAAAGGGTCATTCCCCTATGATTCATTATCCTCAAGGTAAAGTCAGCAAGAAATTATGCTTTAGCACTTTTTTCTTATAACCAATTTAATATAATACCACCTAAGATTCAAGCAAACTAAAAGTAAGCATATGGAAGCCAATGATCAAATGTGGAACGTATATTGTGGAGATGGATGTTGCTCTTAAACTTAGGCATCACAGGGTTGAAGCAGATCTCCTATATGTTCTACGAGTCCTATGCATGTTTCTCTTTACCACTCAGATGCATAAACAATGTAATGCAATAAATAATTATCCATTAACAATGTAATGCAATAAATAATTATCCAGGAATGCAGAAAATGTACTCTCCGAGAAGTCTAAAGTGTTACTGGTTTGTAAGTTAATGTAATCACCAGAACATATATAAAATAAATATGAGCAATATTCAATACAAAGTGATAGTGTTTATACCGTCTCTGATATGATACAATGACTTAATCATACGCTGGGCTACAAGCCATGAATCTTTTGAATATTTCTCAGGTTAAATAGTATATATTAGCTATTCTAGTTCTAACATTCTAAGAAGAGGGGACCATCAAAAACCCATTAATGAAACATAAAAATCCCATGTAAAATCAGAACTAACAACAGAATCCACCACTGATATGTTGTTTGAGACGAAGATGAATCTGAGCCTTTATCTGTAACTCCTACAAGAAAACGACAATCACCAATTGAAGGATCTAGGAAAGTAACAATACCAAGTCCATCAAAATCGCAGCTACGTGAATCTTGCATTTGTAGCTGATAATAGCTGTTAAAAGCATATGATACATTTCCCTTCTCACCAATTTCATTACACGAACCACCATAGTTAAGGGTAGTGCAGTCTGCAACACTACAGGCTAGTCTCATATGGTTTACTACATTTGTCAAATCACCGGATGGGTTTGCCACACACCATCTAGATGGAAGATACTCAACATTCCTTGCATTTTTCAATTCCTTGTTTCCAAGTAAAAGGTTTAGCGGATACTTTGCCTGTCCATCAAAAGAGAATATCCCCCAGTGTCTCTCAAAGTTTCCAGGAAGTGTGCTCTTAGCTCCTTCATCAAACAGACTGAAAAGATAAACATCCATAGGTGTAACATTTGGCCTCAAGGGGGTCCCTTTGTTACTTGCAATGTGATTGATAAGGCCTTGATTGAAAACTTTTGCAGCAGTGGTATTTGCACCAATGGCTCCATCAGAGGGCCAACCGATTTCTCCAATAACTATAGGCATCTGACCATATCCAAGTTTAACGAGGGCTGCAACTAAAGTGTCATAGTTTCCATCAAATGCATTAGTGTAAACATTGGAACCATCTTGAACAGCATGAGTAGTTCCCTCAAAAAATGCATAATCTTGTGGGAAATCTCCATTGTCATAAAGACTAAGAAAGGGGTATATATTAACAACAAATGGGGAACCATTTGAGTTGAGGAACTGAACAAGTTGAGTCATGATTTGGGTCAGTTCAGGCCGGAATGCCCCTTGGGAAGGAAGTGCTGAGGACTGATAGGCATCTGCATTGCAAGGGACAACTAGTTTTATATAACCACCAAGATTTGCCTTCACTAGAGACTGTTGTATATTGAGTATTGCAGGCATCACTAAGTTCTGATATTGACCATTATAACTTGAAAGGAAAGGCTCGTTTCCAACAGCAACGTACCTGTAATTCAAGGTACAAAAATATTATTTAGCATAAGATCTCTCTGGACTGACTACCTCCAATGTTGCCTTTTTGTCACCCTAATGGCAACAAAAAATTTCTTTGAACAAGTGTTTAATTTTGATACAATTAAATTGTGAATCAAGTGAAAATCACATCAGATATAATTATTAAAAGACCAACAATTTTGAAAACACTATAAACGTTTCCTACTCTATCAATATATTCTAATTAATTCATGTTTGAATAAGACTTGTTAAAAATATTCAATAGTGGCCATAGTCTACTAGATTTGAAAAAATATAATAGTCAATAGAAAACATTCCCTATTAGCATTTTTTTATCAAAATAAAATATTGATTGGGTTATTCCAGTTTAAACAATCACCACTTGGAAGTAAATCTCAGACATTCTCAAGCTAACTAACAAATAAAAGGTGAGATTTTGAAACAGAAAAAGGATTAGATATGCACCTGATATCAGCACCCCCTCTACCCACATAAGCAGAAACATTCTGTCTAACCCACAAATCAGCAGCAGAAGGGGAGGAACTCAAGAGGGGCAGCATCTCATTGGGGATCCCCACCATGACCTGAATGCCACTCCCCATGAGAGCCCTCAACACATCAGAGTCTGCCTCAAAGAGCTTCACTTTTGAGATCTTGTTGTCCCTCAGCAGATCAACCACAGTGGTTGGCTTCAGCCTGTGAGAAGATATGGTACCCCAGTTGAAGCCTATGCCTGATTCCACCATTGGAACCACAGTCCCACACAGAAGGCACAGGTAAAGGACACCACTGAATCTTGGCTCCAACATGCCACTCAAAATGGTGATCCCAAACAAAGTGAGACACCCACTTCACCTTGGGAAGAGATTGGAGTTGGAGGATGAAGGAGAAGGAAGAAAGAGAAGAGCTTTCAATGAGTTAATGTTGCATCAGAGTTGATGATGATGTTGGTCACTTGAGTATAGTTCAAGATAGAGAGTGCAGTTAGTGATTTGCTGCTAATGTTATTATTTGGCAGGTTCATGGAATTACCATAATGCCCTCACCTCCTGTTTGTTTTTTCTTTCATGTCGGCCGCAGATGTTGGCGGAAAGATAATTACTCAATTAACCTAATTTTTTTAAAAGTATAAATAACATCTTTATCTCTCCTAAATTTTTGAATTTTCCATATGATGTTAATGAATTTTTTCTCGTTATAAGTCTCTGAAAAATGGTTATTTCATCTATGGAGTACGACTGACACATTTTTTTAAACGATTTATTATATAATAAAATATGTACTTTGTAAGAAGAAAACGAATTAGTAATGTGGTGCAAAGAGTTTTTTTTTTTTTTACTGTCTGCATTCCTCTATTTCTACATTTTCTATTTAATATTAAAATATTATGAAAAAGAGATACATTACTTTCATTACGTTATTATTTTTTTTAAATAAATATAAGTATCAGTTCTGCTTAAAATAAACCACGTGTACCAAAATAAAAATGAAAACTGTATAAGAACCATAGAGAAAAACTTATGGAACACTAAAAGTAAAATATAAATAATTATCAGAAAAAAAATACATATATTTTATTTAACTACTAACTTATCGTAATAATAAATGTAAGTAAAAAATATAAATTAAAATATTTCTTTTTTAAAACATTAAAATTAAATAATTCTTTTTATCATGGAACAAATTACTATTATTTAAATTTGATTCCTATTTATGTAAAAACACTTAAAAATATTTTTTTTATTAGCTTTAGTTAGTGCAAATAAACGTATTCAATATTTTAACAAAAATTGTATTTATTTTCAAATGACTTGTATGACAATACTCGTGTTTATTTTTAATAAATGTTAAATAACTTAAAATTTTAGGGAAAGAAATCCAAAACAAGACACATTTGTTTTTACTCGGAACACGCTTTCACGTAAAAGTAGCAGTTTTGTTCAAATAACGCTTGGCAAAAAGCGGGGGTGTAACTGTAATTTTAGAAGTGAATGAATTGTATATAGTAAAAAAAGTGTCCAAAGCCTTAATTAATGTTATCTCAGTGATAAGATGGCATCGACATCACATGATGACGGTGCCCAGATGCATAGCTTATTCCTCTAATTAATCATATTTCTCCTTATTAAAGAGAGTAGAAAATTGAAAATTTTATCTCATCAAAACACCAACTTAACGAAAATACTAAGATAATTTTCTATTTAAATATCAATACTATTATATGCCTCAATCTCCTGTTAACGTAAAAAATAATTTAAACATATTTTTCTTTTTTAACTATCTAAAATATCTTTTACATGTAAAATGTAAAAAGATTTGAATAGAATTTACCTATAAAGTGTAATAAAAATATGTACATGTATAAATAATATTTACCCATTAATAAATAAATTCTTCATGTTACTTCTCTCTCATCACCATCATTGAACTTTTGGTTATTTATAAGAACAGCTTTCTCAAAATAATTTATACTCTTTATTGTTAAGTCATTTAAATAAATGTGAATTAAATTGATATAATATAAATTATAATATTATTTTACAAAATTTAGAAGAGAAACATTAAAATCTAATTTAATCCTACAAAATCAATCAATTTATATAATGAAATTTGTATCACCTTGTAATTATCGAACTGGTAAATTAACTTCTTTCTTTTTTGTTTGCAATTTTATTTTTCACGCTAACATTATTTTTCGTTATTGGATTTGCATTTTGGATGTTAGTTTTAGTTTATCATTCTCTTTTGTCTTTCTCCAAATAATACGAATTTGCTCAAAAGAATTTCTTCATCCCAATTTAGTATAATTTTAACCCATTTAAAAGTAATAGTGGTGCATAATAATAGGTGAAGATAATATTAGTATGATTAATTACTACATTCGAAATATTTTCACAAACAATGTAAGATTTTTATTAATACAGAAATAAATATATAGAAATTCTTTAAAAGTAAAGGAAATTTTCCAACATACACGACACTCATGGATCTTCTCAAGAACTCTATTTCTCACACTTTGAAGCTTTTCATTTTGATTTTGCTTGTCTTTTCGGAAAATGAATTTGGCATTATTTGTAGGCAGTATCGATTTATTCTCTCCTCATAAATTACCCACCAAAATAAATTATTGTAAAAGACACAAATTCTCCTCACATGATTCAACAATTATATTTATGCAATTTTTATTTCATTAAAGTTGTTGAAAGGAATAAATATGATTCATGTATCTAACATTGTAATCAATCAGATCTATATGAGTATCTTGCATTCTAAGTCATACTAAGCACAATAAAATAGTTATCATTTTTATAGCTCACTATTAAAGAAGTTTCATTCGCAATCTACGCTAATAAAATAGGAACGTGGTTTTCTTAACTTTAGTAAAATAACAATAATAATAGTAACCAAAAACTTCTTAAATTTTTTATTACATTTTTTTTAAAAGACACAATAATTTGATTAAAGCATACATTAGAAAGAGATTAGAAATTCTAATTATTTTTTATTTTAATTTTTTTGCGAATCTAGGATTTAGAGTTAATGGCGTCTCTTATTAACGTCTGCTTGGTCGTTATATTCGGTCATGCTGACGTGTACAAAAACATTGGATTATGTATAGTAATTTTTCACATTGAATTTAAAATTTATAAAGCCGATAATTTAACATTTTCTAAAATCTCATTAAAATATTATATAATTTTGTTAGAATACTTTTTACTGACCATATACAAGACAATAACTTTTTATAAAAAAATACCTCATAAAATAATCTTTTTTAAGAATCATAAGTTCATGAAAACATTATCTGATAGTTAAGTTTAACTAGGTAATGAAACAATTTAGTCTCTCATTAAATAAAATATCCATAATTAACATTTGATGGTGTCAATCAAAGTGTGATTTTTCATTAAAATTTTCTCCATTTAACATGTATATCTGCAATTGAATATATAAAAAAGAGACAAAAACAAAAGTTAACAGAATATGCAGAAGTGGGAGGTTCCCTACCTCAGTTATGTGTATTCTCTTAACATGATTGCATTCACATTAATCAATGCTTTCATAGTCCACAAGTCCTTTAGTGATATCATACTTTTCAACTCTTATTTTCACTTCTTCCACCCCAATTTTCATTGCAAAATGTTGTGTTTAAGGAATAATAAACAGATTTTCCTTCAAAAGAATGGTTTTATTATATATTCCAGACCCCTTTGCAGGCTTTTTGATGAATTGTAAAAGTATAGTGTCGTTTTCTAAGACCAGGGGTAAACATTGACACTGATATTCTCAACAAAAAAAAGGCCAAAAAGGAAACACAAAAGAGAAAAAAGTGCTCCTATTTGCTAGCATTTCAGAGTTGGGAAATTCTTTCTTCACCAAATGCTGTGGATGATTCCTCATTCAGAAACACCTTATCCTCCCTCTCATCTTTATAACTTTCTTCCCACTTTGAGGGAATCCAAGCATCAATTGAGAAGGTTGGTATAGATTCTATAGAATAGAGAAAACTTATTTAACACTAAATGTTGAGTAGTTTTGTCTGCCATCAAAAAAGAGTGGAGAGAAAGAGTAAAGCCATAGTGGCACATGCTTATCACTTCCTGGTTGCTTTTGCATCAACATTGCATTTGCACCTACGACTCTGCAATTTTTCACTGATCCAATGATCATGCAGATATAATTATAGCCCCAGAATCCAATCACTAGCCACTTTAGTCAATGTATCTTCTTTGGATAGAAGAAAGATGGTTGCATATCATTACAACAATCAAATCCTTAATTTTCTAAGAGGAATCATTGTCTAGTAGTTATCACTACAAAATTGCAATTTCCACCTTGCTTTATTGTCCTATTGATGATCGCATCATACAAAACCACAAATACAACTTGTGTCATGAGATTTGTAAAGGTTTTCTTTTAGAGACATTTCACATACTACTTTATGGTATAAATTAGCCAGAATGGTCGTAATATATAAAATAATTTTAGCATATTAGTCATATGTTGTCAATACTACTTCAATGTGAAAGTGCTTGCATATACACTATCACAGTTTGGCTTATGATACCTAGATTCTATACAAATATTACACTTTTGACTGGTGCTTTTGACTGGTGTTGAACACTCTCCTGTGTATTATTTGTTACCTTCCAGCACTCTCAGCAACTAGAAGCACTGTGTGGCCTATACTTGTTTAAATTTATAAGTTTAACTCAAATTTTTCAATACAATGTTTAGAAGAATGGTCAATCAAGGCATATGAATTATAGCTTTCATCCTGAATAAATAAAATCAGAAAGTTTTCAAAGTCTGAAGTGAAAATAGTTTTTCCATCACTTGAACCTAATAACCTAAGCTCATATTATTATAAATTAACTACAAGGAGTTGAAGCACAAGAGCAGTAAGACTATTTTAGTGTATGATTTTGATGGTTTTTCAGTGCAATGGAGATAAGGTAAGCTTCCACCTTTGATTGGGATGTAGACATGCAACCTAGACTGAAATTTGGTGTTTCAAAGGCAATAGGAAAACTGAAAGGGCTAGTTGATGAAAAAGATGATAACCAAGTATGGAAATTAATGGGGTCATGGGGTCCACTAGTGTCATCTCAGAAAATATTGTGATGTTTTTTGCCACCACATTGTTATTAGTCACACTTGAAAAAGGAAATTAGTAAAAGCAACTATGATTCATAAGCACTTGATATCACTTGATAAAAGAAACAATTCATAAGCACAAGATAAGGAACTATGATTCCTACTTGAGCAAATCACTTCTATAATTTTTCTCATTCTCTATTTCTGTCATATCATATTATCTTATATTTTTTGTATCTTCTTGCTTTTACTGAGTATCATTTACTATTATTTACTATATGATGTATTCAGATATTTTTCTTCTGCATTAGAGTGATCCAACCCACACTTTTGAAAAGTTTATCCAAAAATGAAAACAAAAGGTGTTGAAATCCTTTATATCCCTGTTTAAGATGATAAAAAATAGATTGCATAAGCATATGATAAAAAATCACATCATTAATGCCTTATCATAGGATGAGGAAATGACCAATAAAGTACCGTTCAGGTGCAACTTTTTTCCATTTTCTTCAAATGGGTGCAAAATTTATTTATTTTTTTTACAAAAATAGGTAAGTCAATGAAGAAGTCGTGTCACTATGGTACAACTTTAGATAAACACGAAATTAAAAAAATTAAACTGAAGTCGTACCACGTTGACACAACTTCAGTGTAAAAAAATAAATTGAAGTCACGTCAACGTGACACAACTTTAGTGTGAAAAAGAAAATTATACTGAAGTCGTATCACGTTGACATGACTTCAGTTATTTTTTTACACTGAAGTCGTGCCAACGTGACACGACTTCAGTTCACAACTTTAAGTGAAGAAGTCATATCTCCGTGACATGACTTACCTATGCACCTATTTGGTAAAAAACGAAAAAAATTGCACCTTTTTGGTGCTTTTGCCAGAAATGACACCACATAATTAAACAAAACACTAAGAAGAAAAGTGGAGTGTTCTCCTTCCTTTCAAGATATTTTTGAATAAATACAAAATTTTGAACAAACATATAAATTTATTAAATATATAACATATTTTTTTTTTCATTCTGGTATAACTTTTTCATAAAATTTTTAAAATGGACAATTTTTTTTTCTTTTAATTTTTCTTGTAGGTAAATAGTGCTAACATTATGAAGAAATCATGTCATTATGGGACGATTTTATTTAATTAAGAATAAAAATGTATTATTATGATACGATTTTAGCAATTAAAATTGTAATTTCAGTTATTATTTCAGTTCAATTTTATTACACTGAAATGTTGTATTGATGTGACACCAACTCAATTTTTTAAATTGTCTCATGACACACTTTTATTAACTTAGCATGATTTATCCATGATAGAAATAATTTTTTTTACATAATAAAAAAAATATAACATAATACAATTATGAAACTATATGTTAATTGGATTGAGTTGGATGATTCTAACATCTAATCTTACTAAAAAGATATTGGGTTGAGTGTTAAATCATTGATTAGATGACACATGTTTGTTCCATCTAATCTAATTTGACTAAAATTATTAAATAATAATAATGATATAACTATTATTAAATTTGCTTTATTATTCCATTACTAAATATGTATTTATTAAAACATCAAATATTAAATAATATAGTTTTTTAAAATGTTCTAAAAAAATAAAGAAATTACAAACTTTTGCAAAAAAAAAACATATTTAAACTTGTGACCCTAATTTAATACCTAATTGGTGATTTCTTTTATTAGGTTGTATGATGGGTTTTTCCAAACCCGACTCCTCAAACTTTAGTATTAATGAATTTGTGTAATGCTCATTTAAGTCTAAAGAATAAAATTTAAATTAAGTAGAGAATAAAAGTGTTCTTTAAAAAATTATAAATAAATTTAAAATTTTTATTTTATTTATTACAGACTGCATCTCTCTAAAGTTATGAATTTTATATCTCTTTTTAAGCTTTTGGACTGACAGTCTATATCATTTTCATAATTAGATCACACTTTTAAAAATAGATCAATATAATTAAAATCTTAATAAAGGTGATTTTCATTTAAAGTTGAATTGACCAAATACTTTCTTGTTTCATGAGAATGTTAATCAATACAGTTCTATTTGTTTTTTATGGTTAACTTTATATATATATATATATATATATATATTAAATTACAAACTAGACGTTTATGTTATAAAATAAAAGCTAAATCTTTCAAGATTTCTTAGTTTAAATAAAATATAAATTTTAATTAAAACAATTATGATTATTAATTAGCAATAATATATAATTATAAATATTCAAATCATGAAGAATACAATTACTCATTCATTAATTAACAAAATCATGCATATATAAATTAAAATAATGAAAAAATCATTTGCATTCTTATCTCAAATCTACTTGTATACTTATACATTTGATTATAAAGAAAGGAGATTGTGTTCTTACTCACTGTAAGGGTATGGCAGGAAATAATGAAGATGTGGAAGAGTTGAATAACAGCATTTGTGACACTGCTACCTCTCATCCAAAGGGAGAGATTGAACCATTTTTAGGTGTGATTGATACTGAAGAAGTTAGAGAGCAGATTGAGTCTGATCCATTTATTCAACAAGCAGTTGATTCATTTTTGAGACATTCAGAGGCCAAGGAAAGACAAGAAGAACATGACAAGGAATGTGGCTTTGCTAATTCCTTATTGAAAACTCCAGAGTCCAACAATGGAGAAGAAGGATCACCAAAATGCTAAACATATCAAAACACCTTAAACAAAAAGGTGTAATTTCAACTTGACAGTATTTGTTCTTATTCTTGCAATAATAGTTTTTTTTTTTTTAAATGAATAGTTGGATAGCAAATATACTTAATAATTATTAATGTACTTTTATTTTCTCTTGTAAATTAATATTTTAATTATTATTTTTATTCTTTATATTTAATTATTAATCGAAATAAATCTTTCTTCATCCATAACACATAATATATAAAACATAAGATGAGAGACAAGTATGTAGGTACAAGTATGTAGGTTATATTTTTTTTTTTTTGAAACTATATGTGTTTTTCACACATCTCTGTGAATGATCATATCTTTACCCTAAGTCTCAGATCATTATCATCTATCATTTTCTTTAATTCTAATATTTCTTCTTTACTAAAAGATAGACATTGTCCACGTGTTCTAACTATTCATTCTCATTATGAAAACCTTACAATCTAATAATTACTTCACAATGTGAATATGCATTCCTCCATACTATTTTATATCATGCTCAATACCTACTTCATTGGAATATATAAGACAGGCTTCATATACAGTAAAATTATTTATTATTCATTAAAGCTAATATTGTTCTAATATCATAAATTACCGTAAAATTATTCATTATTCATTAAAACTGATATTGTTGTAATGTCATAAAAGAATGACAAAAATAAATTTTGGAAGATAAATTATATAAATGAGATGATATTCAAAGAAGAAAAAGAAAACTTCGTTTAGATATTTAGTGTAGAAAATAGGGTTTCTAAAGAATATACAACAGTACAAGTATTAGATGTTATAATATGTAATTTTATAAACTTTTCTAAATACGTTAGAGTAATATTCTATCATTTATATATTTTTCATTAAAAAAATGTAAAATGTCCTGTAAACAGCAATCACACAATCAAATTTTATAAATAGTTTGAAACAAATGATTAATTAAGAAAAAATCACATATTTTGTTGAAATTTGGACAATATTATAAGTAATCTAAATTACACTAATTTATATTTCACTCTTGACTGCCTGATTTTAGTAATTAAAATGGTGGACATGATCAGTGTAACCCACTTTTTTTCTGATGCAGAACATTCACACCCTCTCCGCCACCACTCGATCTTTATTTTCTCCTTCTATACTCACAGAATTTACACCTGCAATATATTTAATAGACAATATAAATTAAAATATTTCTTTCATAAAACATTAAAATTAAATATTTTTTTTTATCATGGATCAAATGACTATTATTTAATAGGATAGTGTTAAAGGTTAAATTTGATTATTATTTATGTAAAAACACTTAAAATTAATTTTTTTTTCATTAGCTATAGTTAGTGCAAATAAACGTATTCAATATTGTAACAAAAATTGTATTCATTTTCACATGACAGGTATGAGAATACTCGTGTTTTTTAATAAATGTTAAATAACTTAAAATTTTAGGGAAAAATCCAAAATAAGACACATTTGTTTTTACTCAGAACATGCTTCCCCGCAAAAGTGGCAGTTTTGTTCAAATAACGCTTAGCAAAACGCGGGGGCGTAATTGTAATTTTATAAGGAAATGAATAGTATATAGTAAAAAAAAGTGCCCCAAAGGCTTAATTATTGTTATGTTAATGGTAACATGGCATCGACATCACATGACCACGGTGCCCAGATTCATAGCTTATTCCTCTAATTAATCATATTTTAGTTATTTATAAGGAACAGTTTCTCAAAATAATTTATACATTTTATTGTTAAGTCATTTAAATAAATGTGAATTAAATTAATATGGAATAAACTATGATATCGTTTTAAAAAAAATTAAAAAAATATTAAAATCTAATTCAATCTAACAAAATTAATTTATATAATATAATTTATATCAACTTTTGATTATCGAACTCAGTGATTTAACTCCTTTCCTTTTCGTTTAGAAAAATTAAAAAAAAAAAAAAAGACATGCAAACATTAGTTTTAGTTGATCATTTTTGGGTTAAAATTCCCAAACTTTATGTGTATCTTGCATTCTAAGTCATACCAAGCACAATAAAATAGTTATCATTTTTATAGCTCACTATTAAAGAAGTTTCATTCGCAATCTAGCTAATAAAATAGGCACGTGTACGGTTTTCTTAACTTTCCTAAAACAAATAATAATAATAATAATAATAACCAAAAAATTCTTGAATTTTTAATATTTTTTTAAAAAGACTCAATAATTTGATTAAAGCATACATTAAAAACTATCAGAAATTCTAATTATTCTCTTTGCGAATGGCTTCTCATAGTGCCGTCTGCTGGGTCGCCATATTTATGGTCATTTTTTATATCGAATTTAAAATTTATAAAGCCAATACTTTAACATTTCTAAAAACTTATTAAAATATTATATAATTTTTTTAGAATACTTTTTACTGACCATATATAAGAGAATATTTTTTATTAAAAAATACCTCATAAGATAATCTTTTTTAAGAATCATAAGTTCATGAAAAGATTATCTGATATTTAAGTTTAACTAAGTAATGAAACAAATGTAATCTCTCATTAAATAAAATATCCATAATTAACATTCAATGGTGTCAATCAAAGTGTGATTTTTCATTAAAATTTTCTACATTTAACATCTAATCCTATCTTCAATAGAATATATATAGAAAAGAGACAAAAACAAAAGTTAACAGAATATGCAGAAGTGGGAGGTTCTCTACCTCAGTTATGTGTATTCCCTTAACATGATTACATTCACATTAATCCATGCTTTTATAGTCCTCAAGTCCTTTAGTCATATTATACTTTTCAGCTCTTATTTTCACTTCTGCCACCCCAATTTTCATGGCAAAATGTTGTGTTTGAGGAATAATAAACATATTGCCCTTTAAAAGGATGGTTTTATTATATATTCCAGACCCCTTTGCAGGTTTTTTGATGAATTGTAAAAGTATAGTGTCCTTTTCTAAGACCAGGGGTAAACATTGACACTGATATTCTCAACAAAAAAAAAAAAGCCCAAAAAGGAAACACAAAAGAGAAAAAAGTGCTCCTATTTGCTAGCATTTCAGAATTGGGGATTTCTTTCTTCACCAAATGGTGTGGATGATTCCTCATTCAGAAACACCTTATCCTCCCTCTCATCTTTATAACTTTCTTCCCACTTTGAGGGAATCCAAGCATTAATTGAGAAGGTTGCTATAGATTCTATAGAACATAGAAAACTTATTTGACACTAAATGTTGAGTAGTTTTGTCTGCCACCAAAAAAGAGTGGAGAGAAAGAGTAAAGCCATAGTGGCACATGCTTATCACTTCCTGGTTGCTTTTGCATCAACATGGCATTTGCACCTAGGACTCTGCAATTTTTCATTGATTCAATGATCATGCAGATATAGTTATGGCCCCAGAATCCAATTAATTACAAGGAGTTGAAGCACAAGAACAGTAAGACTAGTTTTAGTGTATGTTTTTTATGGTTTTTCAGTGCAATGGAGATAAGATAAGCTTACAACACCTTTGATTGGGATGTGGACATGCAGCATAGACTGAAATTTGCTGTATTAAAGGCAAAAGGAAAACTGAAAGGGCTAGTTGATGAAAAAGAAGATAACCAAAGTATAGAAATTAATGGGGTCCACTAGTGTCATCTCAGAAAATATTGTGAAGCAGGTTTTTGCTACCACAATGTTTTTAGTCACACTTAAAGAAAATCAATAAAAGAAGAATCTTTATTTTATATCACTTGATAAAAGAAACAATTCATAAGAACAAGATAAGCAAGATGATTCCTACTTGAGCAAATCACTTCTATTATTATTTATAATTTTTCCCATTCTCTCTTTCTATCATATCATATTATCTTATATTATTTGTATCTTCTTGCTATCACCAGTGTCATTTGCTCTTTGAGATATTCAGATATTTTCTTCTGCATTAAAGTGATTCAATCCAAACTTTTGAAAAGTTTATCTAAAAATGAAAATGAAAGGTGATGTGATACGCGATCCTTTATATCGCAATGAAGAAATGATACGACATAATTAAACAACAAAATACTAATAAAGATTATGCAAGAAAGTATATTTGCTATCTAACTATTCATTTAAAAAAAAAACTATTATTGCAAGAATAAGAACAAATTTGTCAAGTTGAGATTTCATCTTTTTGTTTAAGGTGTTTTGGTGATCCTTGGTTGACACAATCCTGATTATGTTCTTTTCCATTGTTGGACTCTGGAGTTTTCAATAAGGAATTACCAAAGGCACATTTCTTGTCATGTTCTTTTTCTCTTTCCTTAGCCTCTGAATGTTTCAAGAATGAATCAACTGCTTGTTGAATAAATGGATCAGACTCAATCATCTCTCTAACTTCTGCAGTATCAATCACACCTAAAAATGGTTCAATTTCTTCCATTGGATGAGAGGTAGCATTGTCACAAAACTCTTGCACATCTTCATTATTTCCTGCCATACCCTTACAGTGAGCAAGAACACAGTTTCCTTTCTTGATAATCAAATGTACAAGTATACAAGAAGATTTGAGATAAGAATGCAAATGAATTTTTCATTATATTAATTTATATATACATGATTTTGTTAATTAATGAACTAGTAATTATATTCTGCATGATTTGAATATATATAATTATATATTCTTGCTAATTAATAATCATAAATGTTTTAATTAAAGTTTATATTTTATTTAAACTAAAGAAATCTTGAAAGATTTAGCTTTTATTTTATAACATAAACATCTAGTTTGAATTTATAGAAATAAATTATAATATTTGAAGAGTGTGTTATGGATATGAAAATAACCCTATTTATTTTTATTTATCTGTATATAAATGAATAAATATGTCCACTCGATCTTCACTTTCTTCTTCCATAGAATTGTTTTTCCCTATTCTGATAGTTTTTTAACAAAATTCTTGTAATGGGAGAAAAGATTTATTTATCTTAAGTTGGTATAATTTTATTATGAAAAAAAATAATGAAATGATGTGATTAATAATAAGATTAAACTAAAATCATGTGATATTATCATAATTTTAAAATAATTAAAATCTGTCAAACAAAATAATTAAAATTATGTTATGATGAAACCATTTTAATTAAATTAAATTAAATCATATGATAATACAATTTCTTTATATTGAAATTATTTATAATGAAAACTAAAAGAAAATTTTGTTAAGAAAAATACACTAGAATAGAAAAAAAACACATAATTTACATATGCAATGTCGAACTTTATGTTTCTATAAAATATATATATATATATATATATATATATATATATATATATATATAGCATTTCTTGAAAATAGTTCATCAAATCAAATATCTTGTTTTAAACTTTTCTTTTTTCCTTGTTTCTTCTGTTACAGACTAATAATAGCACATGTTTGTGTATAAACATAATGTATGTACATATTTTGTTCGCCCTTAATTGCTTACTATAATACATAGGGTTTAATTTTTCTGTTCTATTAATTTTTTTTCTAATATATATTATTATTAATACATAATATATATTATTTTTCTTATAAATAATATATTATTTTTCTTTGTCTAACAATTTCAAATCTTTAAGTAACTGTTATTAATTATTTTTATTAATTTGTGCAACAACACATATAATTTGGTGGCTATTTGCACCTCAAGAGTCTAATGAGATCAATAAGTATATTTTTCTGGTAAATTATGATTTTTCTAGTATGAATAGATAAAAATTAGAAATACAGTTGACTAAAAAAAATGCAGAGTAGCTAGTCTATAAACATTATTTTGAAAAGCATGACTGTTAGTTGTTATGTGGTGGATTAAAAGTGTTAATTAATTGATAACTATAACTAAACTATATATTAACAAAAGAAAAAGTATGAGATAAACAAAACATGTTGTTTGTTACTTAAAAATACACATCTTCTGACACTCCTTATATGCTTATCCAAGCTATCAGAGAAGTCAAGTCAATGAAGAAAATCATTACAAAGATGTGAACAGAAGACAATAACCTATGCTTCCTCTGCAAGTATATATCACATCGTATTCAAATTTTGATTTGGTTTATGAATGAGTTATGTTTCTTATTTTGACTTTGTAATAGTGTGTATTAAGGAAAAACACTTCAGGTTTAGAATTATTGGTTTCTTCTGGAAAGACGTACACGAGAAGAATTCACCTTTTAATTTTCTTATTTTCATTTAATATTAGCATCAAAACTGATATTTTAATTTTTTTAATAATCTCACTCAAATTTCTGTTTCCTACATGTACTCAAGCTTATGAAATATAACTTTTTTAACCATGAATAATAATTGAATTATAGAATGGCATATTTTTATAACAAATATAAACCATAGTTAAGTCCTTGGATGTGTTTGTTGTGATGCATATTGAAAGTTTGTAAATACTTATATAACCTTTGTTACATCTTCTAGTTGGCATGATAAGGAGGGGAAGTGACACATTTTTCTTGTTGGAGCTAGCGTGTATTTTTTTTCTAGCTTGGAGCAAAGAGATATGTACCAAGAAGAGATAAACATTGTAAGATTTATTTATAAGCTTTTATCTAAATACTTTTAGAAAAAATTAAAAATAACTTTTTTATAAATTAAAATTAATTTATACATAAACTAAAATTAATATTTTTTTAGAAAGTACATAAGAAAAGTTGTATAAATTAATAAGCTAACTTAAACTTAAGCAAAAAATTTCTTATTTATTTTTCCTAATCTTAATTAAGAAGTTTTTCCATACATATTTTTTATTTACTTTTATTATGTAACATTTTTATTTTGTATATTTTTCACAGGAAAGTTTCCATGTTATGAAATATCTATAGTCATTTTACATCATATTTTATAATTAGAGAAGTGACGTAATTACTGATTTAGTGTTTTGTTTTTATTGTAATATTTTCCTCGTTTGTTTAGAAGAGTCATCGGTAATGATTGTCTTTGTTATTGACTAAATTTTGTTAAAATATAAATTATAAGTGAAATTGGTTAAAAACAAATTCAAATTCACGACATTTTATAAAACTCATACTTAATAGTAAATAAATAATTGATAGGAAATTTTTTAAAAATAATCATATCTTATTAGATGGTATTTTAAGAACTCCTAATATAATAATTTACTTAAAATTATAAGTGAAAATGTGAATTAAAAATTAGGTCAGAAAATTTTTTAGTTAATATTTTCTTAAAAACATGTTATTAACAAATTAATATTTAGATCTTTCAATAAAATGAAATTCAAATTTCTTACTTGATCAGTCTCACGTATGGCCGTAGAAAATAAGAAAAGAAAATGAAGAATTATTAATCAAAATACGTCTCTTTCTTTTTAAAGTCTTTAAAAATGTACATACACTAAGAAAACATGTATATTTAAAATTAAAAACTGAAATTTAGATTTTTAAAGAATAAAATTTTAAAAATGACATTTTAAAGAGATTAAAACCAAAATTTCACTTCCATGGTAGGATGGAAAGAAGAGACATCATTAAAATGTAGTTAACTAATTTCCCAAAACTTAGTTTAACCCATTTGTTTTTGTAACTTTTATTTGAGTTTTAAAATTTTGAAATAGGCTTATTGTAAAACCACACGTCATTTCTCTTTTTTTTTTTTTTCAAAAATATCCCACTCTCACTCTTTATTTTTCTAAGATCTCGGATGTTTTTATTATTTCTTTCATTAAAGAGTGTCTAAGAAAAAATGATGATATCAATTCTAGCATTCTAAAATTTCAATTAAAGTAATTATTTTTCTTCTTTTTTTTAAATCTCAAGTTTTCTTTTCTTGCATTGGTTGCATATGGAGAGTGTTTTGTGCCACATATAAAATCATATACAAATAAATAAATCTTTATTATTGTATCTGTATTGATATGTTTGATTTTTTTTTATTTGATAATCAGACATCTTAAAAGTAAGTTAAGACTTCTATAATTTTTTTATGTCTTTTAAGTAATTCTTTGAAGAATATAAGAACTAAGGTGATTAAAATTATTTAAAATAAATTGTGATCTAAGAAATATTTTATATTAATATTATCAATATTTTATTTTGAATTAATAGAATTCAAAACAGGATAGGATTATATTTAGAGATTTCCCTCCTTTTAAATGTTTCAAGAGAATTAATCGTACAATTTAGTAGTTAGGGATCGTTATATAATTTGTATAAATGATTACTCGTAATTATCTTAATATTTTAGATTTCAATATCCTTTTACTTATAACTGTTACCCATTTTAAAGATAAACGAGGCTAAACAAAGAGTTAAACATGCTTGAACAACCAGAAGAAACATGCATTCTTCGATTTGCTCAACCTTATTTATAATATCATTGAACTCGAAAAATGGACTCTGTTTCTCTCTGCCTTTACAATGGAAGGCCATGCAGCACGATGGATGATACATCCAAACCAGTAATGAATGTTCTTAACACAAAAGCTGAACAAAAAAACAATTTACAATCACACCAAAATGAAAAGAAGTAGAATAATTGAGCACGGTTTTTCTCTCTCTTGATCATGGTTTCAGCCTTATAACTTGCTTAAGCTTATGATATCGGTTTGTCCAACCTTTTTCCTCAATGAAGTCGTTAACTTCACAGCATCTACACCATCTCCAATCACCACCAATTTGTCTTTCGATTCTCCCTCTAGCCCCACAAAGTTCACACCTGCATTCACCCAATCAACTTCTATAACATCATTTTTTACTTCTATCTCTTTTTTACCACTTCGACATAATTATACAAGAATTGTTATTTCTGGTGCATGTTTGTTTAGGATTAAGATAAATTTGAATTCATAAGAGAAAGAGAAAGGAGGACGAACCGTTTGCTGCAGCAACAACCTTGAGTGCCTTGGTGCGGCACTTTTGGCAACTCATGTGCACCTTCATCACAATCTTTTGCTGCCAAATGAACAAGGGGTGTTAGTTGTAAGAGAACATAGAAAAAGGTTCACTTTTGAAAACAAAAAGAAGAATATGATTGCATTTTCATGAATGAGAAATGTAGGTACCTTCATTCTTGTATCTTGGAAATAACTATGGAAGGAGATGCAGTTGTGTTGACATTTTATATGCAAAGAGGTATGTTTGTAAGCAAAGCCAAGTCAAAGTCAAGTAAAGTTAGGTGAAAATGAAGGCACTGTATTAATTGAATACATTGCTTTCCAACTATATTTAATTATTGAATGCATGAAACTTTCTTCTGTTTCTTTTTCACTCTGAAACTTTACAACTTAAGATGGGTTGAAAATGTTTGAAGTGAATATTTTCATAAAAGCAAAATAAGTTTAAATTTTGATGTTGTCTCGCTCATGCTTATGTTAGTCGTTCGAGTGGATTGAACGCATGTTAAAAAATTGAAAAATGTTTTCATCAATTCTATTGGTGACTCTATTATCAATGTAAAGTATTATATTTTCAAATAATAAAAAAGAGTATCAATACGATAATTAAGACATATTGTAAGATTCAATAAATTTATTAATCGATGGTAAACTGTGATTGGATAATAAATTGTTTTATAACTTTTTCAAATTTCTTTTCAGTCAAATTATGAAAAAGAAAAATGCAGGACAAAAGTGTGATCGCTTTGACGAAGACGACGTCTCCAGAACGTCCTTGAGAATCACTTTCTTCTTCCATGTGAAAGACATAAATCAATAAATTATTAATTAGGTGCGGAAAAAATGCATTTTAGGAAAAAAAAAATATATGTTGACAACGAGTAGATCTGTATACAAACTCTGATCTGTTTGTTTTAAAATATATGTAATAAAAAGTACCTTTATAATTAAATGGTATAAAAAAATTATTAAAATAATATTACTGAGGGTTGTTAACTGGTCGTAAAAGAAAAGTAAGGTGTTAAAAAGATATTTTTAGGTAAACAAAAATTTATTTATACTACTTTAACATTACCAACTTTATTTCCTATTATCAATTCAGTCGAAGTGAGTTTTTTTTTTTTTTTTTTTTTTTTTTTTTTTTTTTTTTTTTTTTTTTTTTTTTTTTTTTTTTTTTTTTTTTTTTTTTT
>Ga0099824_1001622_pt1 | contig 31982 bp, 24 predicted proteins | sample SiratrowhiteBW_FD_76837 | JGI IMG/M metagenome (GOLD analysis project Ga0099824, IMG submission 76837) | Root nodule microbial communities of legume samples collected from California, USA - Siratro white BW | ecosystem: Host-associated > Plants > Roots > Nodule | place: USA: California... | reverse complement strand
CATCAGCAACACTTGCAATTGTGGTTCCTTCGTTGAAGTTATTACTTTCGATAACTTGGTTACCGACTTTTACCGGAACATCCAATACCATTCCGTTAACTGTAGAACGAATTAATGTATTAGCATAACTTCCCAAAGAAGAAGTTGTTCCTGTTTTAACGATATCTAAACCTTGTTTTGCAGCCAAATAATTTTGTTTTGCCTGATTGTAAGCCAACAAAGCCGCATCATAATCATTTGCAGAAATCACATCTTTCTCAAATAATGTTTTCTGTCTTTTATAGATTTTTTCCTGATTGTCTAATGCAATTTTAGCGGTCTGAACCTGGTTTTGAGAATTGCTTACATTCGAAACGTTTGCTACAACTCTAATTTTAGCAATCATATCGCCGGCTTTAATTTTTTCACCCGCTTTGATGTACACTTCCTCAATAATCCCTGAGATATTTGGTTTGATTAGAACCTCTTCATCAGGCTGAATATTACCTGTCGCAATAGTATTTTTTACGATGGTCTTAATTTCTGCTTTTTCCGTTTTAAACACAATCGGCGATTCTTGGTTTTTAGCATACAAATAGTAAAGCGCGCCAAAAAAAACAATTGCAATAAATATTAAAATGGTTACGGTTACTCCTTTTTTCATTTGTTCTGGGTTTAATCGATTTATTTTGATTGATAATTTATTCTGTTCTTAGTGCATCTACAGGTTTTACATTGATCGCAGTCTGTGCTGGGATAAATCCGGCAAGCAAACCAGATCCGACCAAGATGATTAATGCAACAAATACAACTCCTAAATCTACAGTTGGATTCGCAAACATAGTATTTTGATCTGGAGGCATCGAATCTAATACCATATTTAAAACCGCTATAATTCCTGTGGCAACAGCAATTCCGAGCATACCCGAAATAATAGTTAAAAATATAGACTCTGTTAATATTTGACTTCTAATTGCTCCAGGTGTTGCGCCTAAAGCTCTTCTGATTCCGATTTCTTTTGTACGTTCCTTAACCACAATCAACATGATATTCGAAATTCCGATTACGCCTGAAATTAAAACTAATGTCCCTACGAAATAGGCAATTACTTTTAAAATATTGAACAAGCTTTGCACTTTATTAAATTGATCGTACAAATCAAAATTTCCAACTGCCCTATCATCTGTTGGATTTATAGAATGCAATGATTTTATAATCTCTAAAATTTTAGGCTTTAAATCGGTTATTGAAGTTTCATCTTTCGCGGTAAGCGCCATCCACCCTACTTTATCGCCATAATTAAAGGCTTGCTGAAAAGTTGTAAAAGGAATAAAAATATTCTTCTGTTCCTGCTCTGCATTTCCTCCTTGTTGTTTGGATTTATAAACCCCTACCACCATAAAATTGATGCTGTTAATCTTGATATATGTTCCAACAGCTTCCTCTTCTTTTCCATAAAGTTCACTGATAACCCCTTTTCCAATTACGCAGACTTTTCTTCTTTGTTCAATATCCTGCTGATTTACAAATCTTCCTTTAATGATATCCATTGGCTGCTGTTTAATCAGCTCTGGATAATCGCCATAAATTGTAAAAGCCGAAGTTTTAGTGCCTCTTACAACGTTATTTGTTCCGTTAAAATCACCTAGCTGATTTCTTGGCGAAACATATAATAAATCTGGCAATGCTGCTTTTAAAGCTGTTACATCACTATTTCTAAAATCGTAACGTCTTGTTTTTGGCAAACCTTTATAAGCTTTAGAAGTAGTCTGGCTCCACATAAACATAGTATTGGTCGCAATTCCATCAAAACCTTTTTTAATACCATTTTCCAAGCCATTACCCGCAGCAAGTAAAATTACCAAGATAAAAATACCCCAAAAAACACCAAAAGCCGTCAGGATAGTCCTGAAAGGGTTGGCGGTTAAGGCCTGTAAAATCTCGTCCCAATTATCTTTTTTAAACATAATTATTCGTCTCTAAGTGCTACAATAGGTTTAATTTTGGCTGCTCTGTAGGCTGGGAAAAATCCTGCCATTGCTCCTGCAAAAACAAGTAATACCAAAGTAGTTAAAGCTACACTAAAATCTACTTCAGGATTTCTGAAATATTCACTCTGGACCATCGGCCCAACAAATTCCAATAATGCAAGGCTGGCCAATAGTCCAACAAAACCTGCAATGGTTGTAATAAAGATAGATTCATGAAGAATCATCGTGATAATTGAAAAAGGCGAAGCTCCCAATGCTTTTCTAATTCCAATTTCTTTTGTTCGTTCTTTTACAATAATAAGCATGATATTACTTACTCCAACCACTCCTGCAATGATGGTACAAATACCTACCCACCAGAAAAACAATCTTATATATAAGTTTAAATCGTAAAACTGTTTGGCATCTTTAACTGAATTGTAAACTCCTACACCACCATCATCTTCAGGATCCACAACATTTTTACTCTTTAATAAATCTTTTAAATCTTGAGTAAACTTTTCCGATTGAGCCAGCGCTTCATCATAATCTTTTGTCTTTTTTAAAGTAAAAAACAAATTGCTGATTTTGTCGCCTCCGCCAAATGTTTTCTGGACTGTAGTCAATGGCAGATAAGCACGAGTTTCTTCTCTTTCTCCTCCTGGATCCGTAAAAACTCCAACTACTTTAAAGTTGATATTGTTAATCAGAATTTCTTCCCCTATTGCCTCTTTGTCTTTAAGCAAATCGTTTTTAAGTTTCATTCCAATGACAGCCACTTTTGCATTACTTTCTAAATCCTTAGCATTGATATAGCGACCTTGAACTATGGTTAAATTTTCTATTCCACCATAATCTGGATTTACACCTCTAAACTGGTAACTTCCAGATTCCTTCCCGTAAGCAAATGCCTGTCCCCAGTAATTATTGGTTGAAGCTCTCAGATCTAATTTATCTTCAAATTTCTGTACCGACTGATTGTAATCGCTATTGCGAAATTGAATCTGTCTTCCTGGATTTAATCCTTTGTATTCTTTAGTTGTTGTTCCAGACCAAACTTCAATAATTCCAGCTGCATCACGCTCAAATTGTTTTTCAATTCCGTTTTGCAAACCTTTACCTGCCCCAAGCAGGATCACCAAAATAAAAATTCCTGAAGCCACAGAAACACCTGTTAAGAATGTTCTTAAACGGTTTTTAGAAATGGCTTCAAATATTTCCTGCCAGCGTTCAATATTAAACATAAGACGAAGCTCTAACTTGTTCTACTTTTTTATCATCGATAATTAATCCATCTTTTAGGACTACATTTCTTTTGCACATTGCTGCAATATCAGGTTCGTGTGTAACAATCAAAATTGTTTTTCCCTCATCATTAATTCCTTGAATAAGTTCCATAACTTCATAAGAGGTTTTAGTATCTAATGCCCCTGTAGGCTCATCGGCAAGCAAAACTTTCGGGTTTGACGCCAATGCTCTTGCAATAGCCACACGCTGTTTTTGACCTCCAGAAAGTTCATTTGGCAAGTGGTGAACGTGAGAACCTAAACCTACTTTTTCCAAATATTTCATTGCAATATCGTAACGTTCTTTTCTTTTAACACCTTGATAGTATAGCGGCATTGCAACGTTGTCTAATGCAGATTTATAATTAATTAAGTTAAAAGATTGGAAAACAAAACCTAAAAATTTGTTACGGTATTTTGAAGCAAGGGTTTCATTTAATTTTTTTATCGGAGTTTTATCTAAAATATAACTTCCAGAATCGGCTTCATCCAAAATTCCCAAGATGTTAAGAAGTGTTGATTTACCAGAACCAGACGAGCCCATAATCGCAACCAATTCTCCTTCTTCTATATTAAAATTAATGCCTTTTAATACATGTAATTCTGAACTTCCCATCTTATAGGATTTGTGTAAATCTTTAATTTCGATCATGGTATTGTTAATTTTTTTAGACAATAATAACGTTTTTATTAAGTAATTTATGATAATAAAAAGTTAATACTTTTGTTACCTATTTTGTATTAGACTGCATTTTTTTGTTATTGTTACACTTTTTACATAAAATATGATTGTTTTCGTAATTTTACCTCGTAATAAAAATCATCTTAAATGAAGCTTAGTTCTATTATTTCAATGTTTACAGTACTTGCGGTACTAGCGAGCTGTTCATCGGCTCAAAAATTAGAAACATTAAAACCTGAACCAGACGATGCCAGTCCGTTAATTTACGACAGCAATCCTTCTTTTATCAACCTTCCTATAACCATCAAATTAAGCGATATTGAAAATCAGACCAACTCTTTGCTTAACGGTTTAATTTATGAAGACAACAACATCGAAGACGATGATATCGAAATGGAAATCTGGAAACAGGCTCCAATTAAAATTCAAAATGATCCTTCAAATCTTGACAAAAGAATCAGGACCATTTTACCGCTTAAAGCGAATATCAAGTACCGAATTGGCACAAAAAAACTGGGAGTAGAATTGTACGATGTGAGAGAATTTAACTTAAACGGAGTTATAACACTTTCTAGCGAAACGGCTTTAACCAATTGGAAACTGACCACCAAAACAGAGTTTAAATCTCTAGATTGGAACGAAAGTCCAACTATGACCATATTTGGCAAAAACATGCCAATTACGTATTTGATCAATCCTGCGATTTCTATTTTTAAAAGCAAATTGGAAAAGAAAATAGACGAAGCAATTGAAAAATCAATGGATTTTAAACCTAATGTTCTTCAAGCGGTTGAAAAAATCTGCACTCCTTTTCAGATGAGTGACACTTACGAAAGCTGGTTACGAATTGTCCCTATCGAAATATATTCGACAAATGCCAAACTTAAAAACGATTCATTCCTACTTGACATGGGTATGAAATGCAACATGGAAACTATCGTTGGCAAACAGCCAGAATCAAAATATAGCGCTAGTAAAATTGTTCTGAAACCTGTTGCTAAAATTCCAAATCAGATTTCTGCCAATATCGCGGCTATTTCAAGTTATGTAGATGCCTCTAAAATTATGACCAAGAATTTTGCAGGTCAGGAATTTGGTTCTGGCAGTAAAAAAGTGACTGTAAAAAATGTTTCGATCTGGCATAAAGATGGCAAAATGGTAATTGCTCTAGACGTTTTAGGCTCTATCAACGGGACACTTTATCTGAACGGCTTCCCTTCATATAATGCTCAGACAAAAGAAATTTACTTTGAAAAATTAGATTATGTTTTGGACACCAAAAGCAAATTGATGCGTACAGCAAACTGGCTGGCACAAGGATATATTCTTAGAAAAATGGAAGAAAGCTGCCGATATTCTATTCAGCCGAATTTGGATGAAGGCAAAAAAAGCATGGCAAGCTACCTGAAGAATTATTCGCCAATGCCGGGCGTATTTGTAAATGGAAAAATGGAAGATATTCAGTTTGATAAGATTCAGCTAACCAATCAGGCCATTATAGCTTTCATCAAAATAAACGGAACAGTGAATGTCTCAGTTAACGGACTTAAATAAAAAAAAAGCAGTGTAAAATTACACTGCTTTTTTCTTTTTAGAATACATTCGATAAATCAAATATCCTATTATCAATACGAGTAAATATGGAATCACCATTAGATAAACTATCCCATCATTTACTGCTTCAGCTTTTTTAATATTAGAATCTCCACCTAACGCAGCACGACACATCGCACATTGAGCATTAACTGAAATTCCAATTAAAAAAATACAAATCCCAAGAATGAAACTTTGGAATTTGGAATTTGATTTTTGGATTTTATTTTTAGTGTACATAATAAGGCGAAATCATTAAATAAACAATCACTCCCGTTACTGCCACATATAACCAAAGCGGAAAAGTGATTTTAGCAATTTTTCTATGTCGGTCAAAACGTTGCGCAAGCGCTCTTACATACGTAATTAAAACAAGAGGAATAATGGCAATTGACAGTAAAATATGCGTTATAAGAATAAAGAAATAAATGTAACGCAACGCCCCTTCTCCTCCATACTTTGTAGAATCCGAAGTCATATGATACGCTACATACATAACCAAAAACGCAACCGACAATGCAATTGCAAAAGTCATTAATCTTTCGTGTAATTTTTGGTTTCCCTTTTTAATTGCTAAAACAGCCCAAACCAGTACTACAGCTGTAATACCATTTGTAGTTGCATAAATAGGAGGTAAAAAAGATAGGGGCTCTACATTAACTCCAAAATCTTTTAATTTAACTCCAAACAAAATTGCTACAACAACAGGGATTATTATTGAAACCGCAATAATAAATTTGCTAAATTTTTTCTCTAAAGTATTATCTTCCATTTTTATTCTGCTAATAAAATTTTAATGTCTTCTTGAATATCTCTTACTCCTTTTTTATCTAGACCATCATAATAAATATTCGGATTTCCATATTCATCTTTTCTGCAGCGGATGTTTCCGTCTTTATCAATTAAAGCAAACAAACCAGAATGCTCAAATCCACCGCTTACTTTATCATTTTCTCCTGCATAAAGATTAAAGCCTTTATTAGACAAATCCATAATTACGTTTCTGTCTCCAGTCAAAAAATTCCAATTAGAAGACTTTACTCCAAGTAATTTCGCGTGATCTTTTAAAACCTGTGGCGTATCATGTTTTGGATCGATTGTAATCGAAACAATTCCGAAGTTCGGATTTCCGAAAAAGGTCTTTTCTATCTCCAGCATACTCATATTCATCTTTGGACAAATTGATGGGCAAGTTGTGAAGAAGAATTCCAAAACATATACTTTTCCTTTATAGGTTTCATTTGAAACTTTAACATTATCTTGGTTTGTCAATTCGAATTTTGGCGCTGGGCCAATTGTCAAAAGTTTAGCTTCTTTGGAAGATTTTGCTCCAACATTATCCAAACGGTTTCCTTTTACTACGTCCCCGTTTTTAATTCTATCAACAATTTTAGGTACGGCGTAAATCCCAAAAATCAGAATGACAAAAGAGATCCCAATATATGATTTGTTCTTAAACATTATAAATGATTATTAAAGTTGCTTTGTAGCGTTATGATTCTTCTTTAAAGCGGCGCGGTATTCATAAAGGATAATCTTAAAGTCATCCAGCATTTCATTGCTTAACTCGGACGGATGAAAAGTATCGTAGCCTTCTTTGTATTCTTTAGGATCCTTTCTTCCTCTTAGATTACGTTCTTTATCAATAATATAAACATTGGAAGTTCCAAGATTCTCATTCAGTTTTTCTTTTAAATGTAATCCGTCATAAAATTTCTGAATATCTTCTTTTGACGCAAAAACAAAGTTCCAGTTTTTAACATCTGTAAAAGGAGACAAAGCATCAACAATTTTTTGAGCTTCCGCTTCAGTTCCAGTTGGACACAGCACTACAAACTGAAGATCTTCAAAACCATTATAACGTTTGTAGATTTTTTCGTTTAAGTTGAAATAATTACCTCTATTTTCAAGAATGTTTGTACCAGAAAAACCTAATACAGTAATTTTTTTATCAAGGGAGATTTTTTTTCCGTTTAATGAATTCCAATTTCCAAAATCAGCCACTTTAGGTGTTATTACAGGAAGTGTCGTAAAACTATTTACACCAGAAGCAAAAAATAAATACGCTACAATTGGCAATACAAAAAGTACAAAGAGAACTATATTTTTTTTCATTGTATTAACGGAGAATTATTGAGGTACAAAAATAAAAAAATCCCGATGTTATCGGGACTCTTTTCGAATTAATATCATGTTAAAAATTCCATTTAATAGTAGAATCTTTAAAAACCCCATAAATATAATGTCCTTCTGTTAACAGAATAAACAATAAATATAAAACTAGGAAGATAACAGGAGAAACTACAGACCATCTAAGGCTGCTTTTTTCACCTTCCATGTGCATAAATGCCCATACAATATAATATGCTTTGAAAATTGTAAGGATATAGAAAATCCAGTTTAACAAATTCAAACCAATAAAATGAGTAAATTCTAATGATGCAGGTTTGTAGATACCTAAGATAACTTCAATTGTAGTTACTACTGAAAGCAATCCGAAAACAAACCAGATTCTTTTTGTATTTGATACGTGCTCGTGTGACATAATAATTAAATTCTAAAATTAAACTAGGTAGAAAACTGTAAATACAAATACCCAAACTAAATCTACGAAGTGCCAGTATAATCCAACTTTTTCTACCATCTCGTAGCTTCTTCTCTTCTCGTAAGTACCTAATAATACATTAAAGAAAATAATGATATTGATGATAACTCCAGAGAATACGTGGAATCCGTGGAAACCTGTAATAAAGAAGAAGAAATCAGCAAATAATTTATTACCGTACTCGTTTCTAATCAAGTTAGCGCCTTCTACTACATATTTAGCAGTAGCTAAATGTTTTTCAGATTCTTCTCTTGATAAGATTGTCTTTTTCTTTTTATCTGTAAGTTTTTCTGTTCTTATTAAAATTTCAGGATGAGCTTTAAAACCAGCCTGAACTTCAGCAACTGTGTAAGTAGGAAGAGTCTGAGCATCTTCCATAAACCAAGTTGATTTGCTTCTTGTTAAAGCTTCTCTTTGCTCTGGCAATTTAACAGCAAAATCAGCTAAAGCTACTCTTTTACCATCTTTATCCACAAATTGAAGTAAACTTCCTCCAACTGTTTCAACTGCACCATATTCTCCTTTAATGAAGTTTTTCCATTCCCAAGCTTGAGAACCAACGAAAATTAAACCTCCAATAATAGTTAAGAACATATAGATTGCAACTTTTGTCTTTTTCAGTTGGTGTCCTGCATCAACAGCTAATACCATTGTCACAGAAGAAAAGATCAAAATAAAAGTCATTAAAGCTACATAATACATTGGAGCCGCGACACCATGCATAAATGGGAAGTGAGTGAACACTTCATCAGCCAAAGGCCAAGTTTCGATAAATTTAAATCTAGAAAAACCATAAGCTCCTAGAAATCCAGAGAATGTTAAGGCATCTGATACGATAAAAAACCACATCATCATTTTACCATAACTTGCTCCTAAAGGCTCATTGTGACCGCCTCCCCAAGTTTTTTCGTCGTTGTTTGCAGTAGTAACTGTCGCTCCCATAAAAGATATTCGTTAAAAAGTTCCCAAATTTACGTTTTTTTCTTATTTAAAGAAATATAAAAATAAAAATAAATATACCCATAATAAATCCAAAAAGTGCCAATACATCGCACCTAGCTCTATCCCAAGAGTTTGAGTCGAATTGTATTTTTGTTTAAAATGATTATAAATTATAATTAAAAGTGAAATTAATCCGCCAGCCAAGTGCAACAAGTGTGTAACTGTCACCACATAAAGGAAAGTTGTAGTAATCGAACTACCTTCTCCTGTAAAGTAATACCCTTCAGCAACGATTTGTCCAAATCCTTTGAATTGCAATACCACAAATAAAACCCCTAAAGCTAAAGTTCCAAGAAGCAATCCTGTAACTGCGCTTCTATTGTCTTTCTGAATAGCTTTTTTTGCCAAGTGAAAAGTAACGCTACAAGCAATAATTACTGCTGTGCTCCAATAGAAAGCAGAAGGAAGTTCAAAATTCTTCAACCAGTCTGCTCTTGATTTACTTACCACAAATGCACTTGTCAAACCAGCAAACATCATGGTCATACTAACCATTGCGAAAAGCAGAATCAGTTTTGCTGATTTTGATTTTCTTACTTGTTCTTCATTTGTTTTTAATGTCATTTCCATAACTATCTTAAAAATTTATCTACTATAAATACAATCTGCAGAAGTGAGATGTAAGAAACACTCACCAGCATTAATGTTCTCGCAGCTTTTGGAGTTCTCAGCTTATACAAACGAACTGCATAAAAAAGCATCCAAATCCCCAACAGAAACACTAAAACCGCTGCAATTGGAGAAATAAACAATTGTCCCGTAAAACCTAATACTGGTAATAACGACGCTATAATAAGCCAAATTGTATACAATATGATTTGCAATGCTGTCCCTTTATCTTTTTTACCTGTCGGAAGCATAAAAATTCCTGCTTTCTCATAGTCTTCATATAAAAACCATCCGATAGACCAAAAGTGTGGAAACTGCCAAAAAAATTGAATTAAAAATAAAGTTCCTGCCTCAATACCAAATTCGCCTGTCGCCGCTACCCAGCCCAACATGAACGGAATCGCACCAGGAAAAGCACCAACAAAAACAGATAACGAAGTTACTGTTTTCAATGGCGTATAAACACTTGTGTATAAGAATATAGAAATTGCAGCAAACATTGCCGACTTCGCGTTTATCGTATATAGAAGAGCAATTCCAACAATAGTAAGCAGGCTCGCCACTAACAAAGCCACTTTAGGAGACATACGTCCTGAAGGAACGGGACGATTTTTAGTACGATCCATTAAAGAATCGATATCTTTTTCTATTACTTGATTGAAAGCGTTTGAAGCTCCAACCATACAGTAACCGCCAACTGCCAAAACAGCCAAAACACTCCATTTAAAAGGATGATCAGCATCTACTCCCAATAAATATCCAGCAATAGAAGAGAACAAAACACTAATAGCCAAACCCGCTTTAGTAATCTCCTTAAAATCTAGAAATATTGATTTGATTGATAATGTATTTTTTGCAGCGTTCAATACCGTTGTATTTTGTGTATTTTTTTTGAGTGGTGCAAATGTACAAATTAGATTGTAGAATATTAACCTATAAAAATAGATTTTTTTCAATAAAACCTTTACAAATTAAGATCTCAGCATTCTTTAACACTATTATTTCGAAAAATCTTATTAAAAAGACTAGTAATCGAAATACCAGTTAAAAATATCTGAACGTAAACCAATACTAAACCAAGTGGTACTTTGTTTAAAAGTTGTCGCTGTTTCTTGAGTCGGGTCAAAATTTCTGTAGATCAAACTTCCAAACAATTTCAAATTTGTCATTGGGTTAATTAAATACCCTCCTTGAACATCAGCAATAAAAACATTAGTTTTATTTCCTTGTCCAATTTTGACACCTGTATCATAAGGACGTTTTACATCATAGCTTTTATAAATATTTCCGCCATAGTTATATGAGTCTGTAGCGGTATCAAAATCTAAGCCTCTTGTACCAACAGTCAGTTTGGCATCGGCAAGCCAGCGCCCTTTATGATATCTTGCAATTGCAATAAGTTCTTTAAAATTACCTCCCCATTGGTGTCCAACACTCTGATTGTTGTGTCCGTAATTTGTAATAACGGCACTGTGTGAGTATACATAAGGACGCACTCGGTTGTACTCAACCTGCACTAACAAATCTTTTACATTAAATGCATTAAAGTATTTTGCTCCAAACTGAAATCCAAATTTGTTTTTCCAGCTTTGATTTCCTGCCCCAACATCAGAAACAGAAAACTCGTCAATCAAAAACTGCGAATACAGATTTATACTATTATTCCATTTGTATTTACCTGTAATTCCTAAAAGCGCGTTTCCACTTTTAGATGAAGAACCAAATTCTACCGCTCTGTAGAAGATAATCGGATTCACAAAATTAGCATCAAAACCTCTGTTATTAGTATTTGTCCAAACTACAGATTCAAAAAACCCTAAGTTTACTCTATTCGAAACATTCCAGCTCAAATAGTGATTGGCCATGAATTTTGTTGCGTAAGTCTTTTCGGCCGTTACTTCTGGACGAACATCTTTCATCCACATATACGTATTGGTGTATTTGATTTTCCAGAATTTGGTATTCAGTTTAAAATATGGATACGGACTTGCTCCATCGCTTTCTAACAAAGAACGATAACCGTCACCAATAAAATTTCTTCCGTAACCCAATTGAAAATCAAATATTTTTCCTGGTGCGAAAGTAATATTCGCTTCCGCTAAAGGAAAATCGTAAGCATCTGTCTTGAATCTTTTTGCAATTCCAACTCCTGGAATGATCGCTGGATTTCCTCCTGATGGCTTAATAGATTCAGCATAATCATTAAAATACTCTGCAAATCTTCCTTGGCTTTCAAAAAATGTAGTAGTAAAGTTGATTTGTTTTCCCAAACCCCCTCTAAAATTAAGAGCTCTGGTATTTACGTAAGTGTAAGAAGCATCCAAATCTGAAGCTTTACCCATTTGTAAATCTACAATCGGATTTAAGGCAAACCAATAGTCTTCTCCCTGAATCTGCACTAAATTTTCATTCCACCATTTTCTTCCTAACCAAGTCGATGTCTTTTTCTGCAACGATTCATTCACTGCTCTCAAATTATAATACTTTGAAACCTCAGCATACGTATATGGCTTAGAAGCTGTATGGTTATTGCTTCCAACTTGATTCATCTCTGCATCAAACTGAGCATAATAACTATGCGAAAAAGGAATATTTAAATGACTTTCAAATTCTGGATTATTGTATTTTTTGTATACAATACTATCCAATTCTGTCATTGGTTTTTCGGCTGGTTTTAAAATTTCTGCCGCCGCCTGAGCTTCTGCTTCAAGCTGTGCCGCACTTTTTAGCGGAATATCGATAGAAATTGTATATTTAGAATACGTTGGTTTTCCGTTGTAAGTTGAAGGTTTTATTTTTGGAAATGTCCCAAAAACCCTTTTAGCTTCTTCAGACAATTCTTCTGTTTCTGCAGAGACATAAATTACTTTAAATTCTCCTTCTGCATTTACTTCAAAAAGTAATTTTACTGACCCTTTATAATTGCTCTGTTTTAATTTTTCTGGCACTTGAAAATTGTTAAAAACAAAATCTTGAACTTCTTTATAAAAACAGGTTTCTAATTTTTTACTATCTAAATTTTCGCAATTAGGGAAAACTGGAAACATTTCTGCCGTAAAACCAGGTTGAACCGAAGAATTACCATTTTGCTGAGAAAAAACAATAGAGAATGAAAAAATTAAGACAAGGGACAAAAAAAACTTATTCACTTAAAATTGGGGTATTTATTTAATATTGATTTGGGGAAATTTCTCCGTTGGCAATTGCTTTCGCAGCCGAAGTACCGATACGTTTTACTCCTAAACGAATCATCTCAGCCGCTTCTTCAAACGAACGGACTCCGCCGGCAGCTTTTATTGAAAGCGGCGAAGCATTTTCGAGCATCATAATTATTGATGGAACCGTTGCGCCATTCGGAAGGTCATTTTCTGTTTTGTAAAAACCAGTAGAAGATTTTACAAAAACCGATTCAAAATCATCTTCTTTAAAATTAGATACTACTACATGTTTTATTAAGGCAGATAACTGTATAATTTCTTTATCTGTTAAGGCTGCAACTTCAATAATCCATTTTACTGTTTTATCGTTTGCCAATCCAATTTGTGTTCCGATTAGGATTTCTTTTTTTACTAAATCAAGATCGCCATTTTTGAATGCTTCATAATTGCAGACAAAGTCTAAATCGTCAGCTCCGTTGGCTATGGCTTCATTTGCTTCTTTAATCTTGTCTTCCAAACTTGACTTTCCTTCAGGAAAATCAATCACAGTTCCGACTAACAAAACAGAATTGGCTTCTACAATCATTTCTTTTGCCATTGCCACGTATTCCGGGCGAATCATAATCAGCTTGAAACCTTCTTGAATTGCTTCGGCAATTGCATTTTTGACCACAATAGTATTTTCTGCTTCCGAAAGACCAGCTTGCGATGCAGTTTTTAAATACGTAGAGTCCAAATATTGCTTTACATTCATTATGATTAAAGTTGCAGGAAACCAGCACAAAAGTACATTTTATATTGAAAAAACATAGCTTTTTAACTGCTTGATTTTCTTGTAATAAAAAACCCACCGAAGTGGGTTTTATAATTATATTTTATCGATTTGCTTTTTAAATCCTATTGCAGAGAAAACTGCCACAACTGCTCCAAGCGCATTTGCTAAAACATCTGTAACATCTGAAGCTCTTGTAACTGTAAGAGCACTTTGGAGAATTTCGATTGTGATTCCAAAAAAGACAGAAAATATAAAAGAAATCAAATACGCTTTATAATCGTCTGCATCTTTTCCTTTTAATTCTTTTTTGAAAAATAAAATCCAAGAAATGGTGAATCCGAAATGAAAACAGAAATGTACAATTTTATCAATACTTGGAAAATTAACCGCTGGTATATTACTAGAATCTGTAAGACAAAAATAAGTAATGATTCCAGAGCAGATAATTGCCCAAATTAATAAGAGTTGTTTAGGCACCGATTAAATTTTTATAAGCTTCATCAGACAATAAAGAATCTATTTCTGATGCATCAGCAATTTTTATTTTAATCATCCATCCAGCTCCGTAAGGATCTGAGTTTACTGTCTCAGGAGCACTTTCTAAATCGTCATTAAAAGCAATGATTTCACCTGTTAATGGCAAGAATAAATCAGAAACTGTTTTTACAGCCTCAACAGTTCCAAAAACCTCATCTTTTGAAAGTGTCTGATCTAAAGTTTCTACTTCAACATACACGATATCTCCTAACTCTTTTTGTGCAAAATGAGTGATTCCCACTGTTGCAACATCACCTTCGATGCTAACCCATTCGTGATCTTTTGTGTACTTTAAATTTGCTGGTATGCTCATAATAGTTGTGTTTGAAAATTGATTGTTTAAAATTTAAGCCACAAATGTAATAATCTTCTAATAAAATCTAGTTTAGAAACTCAAATTTAATTTCCGAAATTATAACGAAGTGTGAAACCTGATCTGATATTCGTTAAAGGGAAAGAAGTCGAAATAACTGCTTTCGAAAACGAATGGTCATAATAGAATATTGCTGTTAAGTTTTTACTGAATGCATAATCTGCCGTCAATTTCAACGTCCAGATATTCTGTCCTGCTGCCAGCTGATTATTATCGTAATCTAAATAGCGAACCAGAGTTTCGTTATTTCTATATGAAAAATCAGCTTTAATATTGATATCGCTCTTAATAATTCCAGTTGGATTATCTGCCAATCTTGATGAAATGATTACATCTTTAAAACGGTATCCTACTCCTACAACGTACTCTACTCCTCTTACTTCGGTCAATAAATTATTGTCAAAACTCATAGACAAAGCACGATCTTTTTTAACTTCTGTCAATAAACGGAATGAATTCTTCAACTCAAAATCAACTCTAAGAAGTGGACTAAACTGTTCTACTAAGTTGACATTAGACATAATGGTTTTATTGAAGAAGTTCGTATTTACATCTTGGCCCGTTGGATTTTCATAATAATCAAAATTAGATCTAAACTGGCTAATCGTATATGATGCTCTATAATTATGCTGTAAAGAAAAACGTCTAAAATGATCTTTGAAATATTTATAGCGCATTAATCCATTATACTTCACATTCCAGTTCGGAATAGGGAAACTTCTAAAAATACCCGTTGAGCTCTTAGAAGCGTCTGCTCCAGTATAAGCCGCCATAAACGAAGGCAATAAGACAGCCTGATTACTTTTTGAGAAACCAATAGGATATCCTTCATTGGCAACATATATTTTATAATTAGGATCTGTTTCTGCCGGAATTGGGTTATTTGCATCTCCATATCTAGGAATTTCTCCGCCACCATAATGCTGTTCTGCCAAACGGTTTGCAATAACCAAACGATTGCTTCTAAAATCATCAAATGCAGACGATTCAGTTTCTGTACTTGTTGAAAAAGCCGTTTTAATTAATACGGTCGAAATAGAAAACATTCCGTACGTATATGGAGACAACGGCAAATATTCATTTGTTGCAGGATCTACACTATATTGTTCTGATGAATTTTCAGAATAAGCACGATCCATGGCCAAATCAATTTTTAAATCTGGCAGTAAATCTACGTTCGCTGTTACTTTCAAAAGCTTGTTGCTTACTTGCGTAAAGTTTTGGTTGAAATTCTGATAACTTGTCAGCCATCCATTTTTAGCCGCTTCAAAACGCACATCATCTTGGCTACCGAAAACGAATCCTAAAGAAGGTTTAGATGTACCAAAGAAACCTACACCAGGAATGTAACCTGGTAAAACTGTTCCGCTGTTTTTGGTATAGTTAATCTGAACGTTTTTAATACTTGTCAACACTCCTATCAAACCATCATAAAACGGGTTACTGCTTGTAACTGGTTTAGCCGTGTTTACAATTTTCTCACCTGGCTTTGGCGGCGCAGCAGGTTTTGCTTTTGCTGGTTTTGAACCTGGCGTTAGACCTAAATATTTATACAGCGTATTCATATTTAATGTCGTAGAGAAAGTGTTCGAATTTGCATTTTGAACTGTATTTCCTAAGTCCCAAGACACTCCGTTTTCGTCAACATATTGCGAAAGCGCAGTTGATGATCTCTGCCAGTTATAATCGGCTGTATAAGAATAAGTCGCTTTTACAAAACTAAATATTGGAATTTTATTAATTGGAATATCATAATTCAAAACCAATTGCTGTAAATGCTGATTTGGTATACCAATGTCAAAATAATCATCCCAGATATTAAAATCTTCTTTTGGCGTATTATCGTCATTCAAGAAGTTTCTAACAATATTGTTTGATGCTGCTGTATAGTTCAGCTTTAATGATTTTGTCAAATTAAATCCAAATCCATATTGGTAATTAAATGCAAAATTTCTTCTATAAAGCGGATCAAGTCCAATGCCCTGAACGTCTTCAACTTGTCTATATTGCTGACGGTTGCTTTGTCTTAAAATATTAGTATTAAACGAAACATTTGAAGGAAGATAATTAAAGTTAAAGTCACTCAGCATTTTCCAATAATCACTTTTTTTCATGAACTGGGTTTGCTTAAACGGCACCACCTCTTTTGGCTGGAAAGTATAAGCATAGTTTACAGCTGTATTAGATTGTTCGTCATTGTAATTTTCAACTTCATAATCATGTCTTTCTACCTGATTGTACGATTGAGAAAAAGTAAAGTTTTCCACATCATAAACATGCGGTTTTTTCTCTGGCGCTCTATCTTTTCGTACTCCAATAAAATTGATGCTTTTACGTTTCGTATAATCAACTGCACGTGTTCTAATATTTTCTTTTTCTGCTGGATCTGTAGTTTCTTTAATCAATTGATCTAACTTGATATCTTGATTAAATGGATCGTATTCTGGCGTAATAACTTCTTCTCCAATTGCATAATTGAACGGAAGATTAATACCCCATTTTGGAGGCAGCAATTTTCCTAAATTTATATTGGTTACAATGTTATACTGCTGAATATCTTCACGGTCTCTTTCGTTTGCCCCCTGTTCCAGAGAACCAAAACCAATCGTGCTCTTTTTACCAGACGCAGACAATGTCATTAAGTCGGCCATATTGGTATCTACATTCAATAATGCAGCCATACCACCCTTGTTTTCTAAGTCGGACATACGAAGTTCGTTAAACCAAACTTCTCCCATAATATCTTTATGGTTAGCCGCACTTTTTACTCCGACCATTAAATTTCGAACTAAACCAAAGTTTGGATTTCCTTTAATACCCAATGTTAATTTACCGTCTTGGTCACCACCTTCAACATCGGGATCTCGATCTGGATAATAAATACCATTTATATCTCTTTTTGGCGAATTGATATCGATATTCATTCCTAAAATCTTCATTCTTGTCAATAAAGACAAAGCTAAATCAATATTATTTTCTTCTAGCCAAACCTGATCTGCACTGATGGTACAAGATCCGCCTGTTCTTGTTACTTTTAATGGAATCTCTACCTGATAAAAGTTTTGTGTAAAGTCGTTACCAAAACGAATAAATCCGATCATTTCATCATCTAAAAGCTGAGTTTCATTTGGAAGCGATTCCGCGTGAAGGAACATTTTCAGCTTTTTGTACTGACGCATATCAACACTTACATTCTTGAAAACCGCTCTAGAATCTTGATATTCTAATCCTGTACCTCCAATTCTAACTGCTAACGACTGCTCATTTTGATTAATGATTGTATTGTTATTGTACAATTGCTCTCTTTGAACTCCCGGCGGAATAACATAGTTTACAGGACATTTTGTACCGTTTTCTTGAATATTTACAGCCGCAACATCAAATTGGGTTCCATCATCATCAGGATTAGTGTCGTTTGCATCTAACGTCCCTGTGTATTTTCTCCATTCTCCTCTAACTAGATCTAAAGCTCCAAAACGAACTGTCATTTGATCATTAAATCCAGTCATAAACATACGCATGAAACGAATCGATCTAAAGTCTGTAATATTTCCGATGGTATTTTGAGGTTTAGAAACTGGAATTTTAAATTGAATCCATCTTGCATTGGTTGAACCTCCATTCGGAAGTTCTACGTTTTGAACGTCTCTAATATCCGTAATGTAATTTTCTCCAACTTGCATTCCTGGTCTCATATCAATACTGTATTCATAATACGCATTGATTGTACTCATGGTATTGTCACGATTAATATCTTCAACATCTGGAAGAGTTGTCGAACCACGGTTCGGATCATCAACACTTACTGCAGAGTTTCCTTCTGTTCCGTTGTATCTTTTATATCGCTGTAAAACGCCTCCTTCTGTATTTAAGAAGTATTTATAGTTATCCGCCGCAGGATCTTCTTCTCCTGCATAGTTGGTATAAATCGATGCTTCTTTTGCATCTGGCAAACCGTCTAAACCGACATCTTGATTCTTACGATTGTCTGGATTGGTATCAAATGCATAAATCAAGGATTGAGATGCTGGCACGTCTCCCCAAATTGGCTGAGGGTTTACCATAATTTGATCTGGTCCTAAACCATTTTCGTATTGTTTTCTTCCGTCTTTTAAAACGTCTTCGGAAACTTCACCTAAATTGAAATAGATTTTTCCGTTGTTAGTTGGCAATGCTTGTCCAGTACCAACATAAGGATCAAGAACCCAAAACTGAATATATTCAACATTCCCCTGCTCAAAGTTAGTAGAGTTTAGCGCACGCATAATTCCACCAAAATTGGCAGATGGATTACCTAAAGCAAAATCAGGGTTGTTATTATATGGTCCTCTATCTGATGGATAATAGGTTAAATCCAAAGTATTAATCACCTGAATCTGTCCTTGTGCAATATCTGTATTTGGATAAAGCTCTTTACTATAAATTCTTCTAGTTGTATTTAAAGATAAATCATCATTTGAAATTCCAGATGGTTTTGAAGTATAAAAAATCGGGTCAATACTATACCAAGACAACTTAGCACGTTTGTAACCGTACTCTAGTGTATTTGAATTAGCGTTAAAAGTGTTATCGTTAGCCGAATTAATAAATGGCGTTGAAGCCAGACTCCAAGCATAAGCAGATCTCATATCGATCGTAGTCTGAGTTCCTTCAAAATCATCAATATAAATAGTAGCCTCGCCTTCGAAATCACTTGCTTTTGGAGCGTCTGGCTTCAAAAATGCAATTTCCCCACGAATCGAAAGATTAGAAGGAACATCCGTGTCTATATTTGGCAGTTTATTAGCTAATCTTGTTAAAAACGGAACTTCTGTTGAGTAATTTCCATTAAAACCAAAAATGGTATTATTTACAGATTCTTGTCCGTAGCTTGATTTTTGAGTAAAAGGACGCTCTGTCATTTTTAAGAAAGTACCTCCAACAACAAACTTTTCAGAGATTTTATGTTCAATATTGAATCCCATGAATCGTCTTGTCTGTTGTCCAAAAATTGAATTGTTCTCTAACGAAACCTCAATTGGAGTATTAGAAGCTTGAAGTGACGGATCTAATATCTGTACTCTTCCTAATTGATAATCGACACTATAATCTATACCTTCTACCAAAACTCGCCCTGCAGCTGTTACAACCACAGATCCTTGAGGCACATTGAAAGCCCCAATAGGAATACCATTACTTCCAGAAGATTTATACTTACCTCTTAATAAGAATTTGTTTTTATCGCTATCCTGCAAAGCACCCGCCTGAGTGTTTCGATACATATTTCTAAACACATACTTTCTCTGGTTTGGATTGTATGTACTTGGATCATTATAATTTTCTCCAGTTCCTGTGTTTAATTTTCTAAATAAAAGTTCTCCAAAAGGTTCTTTTGTCGTAAAAATAATTCGTGCGTTCTGTACATCTACAGTTACTCCTGGCACATAATCAAAGAATCCGTCTCCTCCGGTCTGCGGGTCATTATTGTAATTTAAACGGTCAAGATTAAAAACATTCAATAATGGCGTTTGATCTAATTTATCATCTGGTGCAGGATTTGGAGGGAAAGAGCTTCCTTGAACCGCCGTAATATAATTGATTGGAGATGGATCTGTATAAAGAATATTAAGTCTGAAATCTTCTTGTTTGATTTGGTAGGCTTGCGGAATTTGATAGACGTTTTTCATCATCAAGTTCCAAACTGGATTCTGTACGTTTGTCAAACTACTTTTCAGCATTTTCAAAACCAAACTCTGTGTTATAATAGCTTGATTTCCATTATTATTTCCTGTAACTACCGTTCCATCGACACCATCACTACCAAATTCCCCAACTTGGTACACTTTTCCTCCAACAGTATACTCAAATGCAACTGCCAAAATCTCATCATTGGCCAAACGCTGCTGTAAAGAGATATAACCCAATTGTGGATTAAAAGTATATTCTTGCGTCGTTAATTTTCTAGCATTTTCTAGAACAGAATAATCTGTGCCTTCATTTGTATTCGCATTATTAAATCCAGATTTTGCAGTTACAATTTCTCTAATGTTAGAATTTAAATAGCTTCCTGGTTTTCCAATTGCTGCAGGATCATATTTATTATTGGCATTGTCTGTTGGAGAATCTATAGGGTTATTAAAGAAACCTGTTGGATCTGTAATTACAACTACTTCGTCATCTGGAACTCCAGAAACCTGGCCTTCTCCTAAATCCTGAAGTGCAATAATATTTCTTAAGTTGTTATTTCCTGTTGTGATTCTGTTTTGCTTATTGGTTACCCAAACTTCAATCCTTGTAACTTGAACACGGCTGTCGATTAATGGATAATTTTTTAGCGAAGCATCATACTTATTTCTAAAGTATTGTGATAAGAAGAAATGTCGGTCATTATCATAATCTAAAGCAAATAAATCAAAGTTTTGCACGGTTCCGCCACCTTCTGCGACTATACTTTTGGTTTGAGACTTTTGTTCTGAGAAAACTCCAGTAACAGTTGTCTTACCAAATTGCAGCTGTGCTTTGACCCCAAATAAACTTTGCGCGCCTCGAATAAGTGTACTGTTTAAAGGCATGCTGACGTTACCTACCTCAACTTTCTGAACAATGTCGTCTTCTGAAGGCGTATACGCCAGTTTAAATAAGTTTTGAAAAGCAAACGTTGATTGTGTATCGTAGTTGGCATTTACTTCAAGACGAGTTCCAATTTTACCCATCAAACTCATACTGATCCTTTGATCAAAATCAAAAGTGAGTGAAGATCTGTTTCTTGGAGAAAATGAAGGATTATCTTGTTTAGTATATCGCAAACCCAAGTCCATTTCTACTGATCCTGTGGGTTTTACATCTATAGTGTTACTTCCAAAAATACTTTCGAACAAACTCGAATTGATATAATATCTTGGCAATAAATCTTTTTTGGCAGCTTCGGCACCAGCTTTTTTGCCATCAATGGCATCTGATTTTTTTCTAAAATAATTTCGTCTAGATTCTTTTAGAACTAAATCTTCATATTCTTTTGGCGTTAAAATTAAAGGGTAATTGATAGAAAAACCATCTACAGAAGTGGTGTAAATATAGCGATCTGTAATAGGATCGTACTTATATGCCGAAAGTACACTTGGAGGATCTTCTAGATCTATCTTACCTACTGAAAACTGAGTTTTAGTTGTATCTTGAGTTACCGGTGTAACCTGTGCACGCAAAACATTACCGCAGAGCAATACCAGCAACAAAATACAAATTTTACGCATAGAATTCTTTTATATAAAATGAAAATTATAAGCTTTTTAAAGCCTTTTTGATAATTGTTTCAGCAGTAGCTTCAGGATCTTCTTTTACGATTCTTTCTACCACTTTTTCAGAAGCTTTTCGCACAAAACCTAGAACTTCTAGAGCAGATAACGCTTCATCTCGATTTCTATTGTTTTGAACAGCAAAAACTTCATCTATATCATACAATTTAACAACTTTTTCCTTTAAATCAAGTATAACCCTTTGTGCTGTTTTGTTTCCAATCCCTTTGATAGACTGAATTATACCTACATCTCCAGATGCAATGGCATTTATAATTTGCTTTGGCTCTATAGACGAAAGCATTGTTCTTGCGATTCCAGCTCCGATTCCTGAAACAGAAATCAGCATCCTGAAAATTTCACGCTCGGTTTTTTCGGCAAAACCATATAAAGTATGCGCATCTTCTTTAATTTGAAGATGCGTGTACAATTTTATATTTTCAGAATTTGGAATTAAAGAGAAGGTATGCAGCGATATATTCACCTGATAACCAACTCCTCCACAATCAATTACAACCTCTGTAGGATTCTTTTCTACTAATCTCCCCTGCAAATGTGCTATCATAAATATAGTTTATTAGTATCAAATATAACAAAAATGCCATAAAACTACGACAAATTTGTTCAATCCTTGTAAGAACGTTTTATTGTGTTATTTTATTCTTTTTAATTTCTTTTTCTTGTGCATCAATAACAGCAATTGCAGCCATATTTACCATTTCTTCAACGCTAGCACCTAATTGGAAAATGTGAACTGGTTTACCCATACCCATCATAATAGGTCCAATTGAGTTCACTTTATACAATTCTTTTAATAATTTATAAGTGATATTTGCTGACTCTAAATTAGGGAAAACCAACGTATTTACTTTTTTTCCAGCTAATTTAGAAAATGGGAATTTCTCTTGAAGCATTTCTGGATTCAAAGCAAAATCTGCCTGAATTTCTCCATCAACAATTAATTCTGGATGATTTTTATGCAAGTAAGCTACAGCTTCTCTCACTTTTGATGCGCTCTCACTTGTTGAAGAACCGAAGTTTGAGAATGAAACCATTGCAATAACTGGCTCAATGCCGAACATTTTTGCTGTTTTTGCCGTCATAATTGCAATATTAATCAAGTCTTGTGCAGATGGATTAATGTTGATTGCTGTGTCAGACAAGAACATTGGTCCGCGAGATGTAAGCATCATATTTGCAGTTGCAATAAGTGAAGCGTTCTGTGCTTTTGGAATTAATTGCATCATAGGTTTTACAACAGAAGGATAACTTCTTGAGTGCCCTGTTACCAATGCATCTGCCTCTCCTTCATTAACCATCATGGCTGCAAAGTAGTTTCTTTCACGCATGAATTTTTCTGCATCCAGTTTAGAAACGCCTCTTCTTCCTCTTGTTTCCCAGAATGATTTCGCAAATCGGTTACGTCTTTCTACTTCTTCATCTGTTTTATGATCAATGATTTCAAGATCAGCATCAAAACCTAATTCTTGTTTCAATTCTAAAATCACTTCTTTGTTTCCTAATAAAATTGGGAATCCGATTCCGTCTTCGTAAACAATTTGAGCTGCTTTTAAAACATTTAATAGATCTGCTTCTGCAAAAACAATTCTTTTCGGATCTAATTTAGCACGGTTGGTAATCAAACGCACCATTTTGTTATCGTTACCCATACGCTCGCGCAATACATCTTCGTAAGCTGCCCAATCTGTAATAGGATTTTTTGCCACTCCAGATTCCATTGCTGCTCTTGCAACTGCAGGCGCTACAACAGTAATCAATCTAGGGTCGAATGGTTTAGGAATGATATATTCTTGTCCAAAACCTAGTTTTGTTGCACCATAAGCTACGTTAACTTGTTCTGGAACCGGTTCTTTTGCCAAAATAGCTAAAGCTTTTACGGCCGCCATTTTCATTTCTTCGTTGATTTTTGTCGCTCTTACGTCTAGTGCTCCTCTAAAAATATAAGGGAAACCTAATACATTATTTACCTGATTAGGAAAATCTGAACGTCCCGTAGCCATAATAACATCTTTACGAGTTTCTACAGCCAAATTATAATCGATTTCCGGATTTGGATTTGCCATTGCAAAAACAATCGGATTGTTTGACATTGTCAATAACATTTCTGGCGAAAGAATATCTCCAGAAGATAATCCGATGAAAACATCAGCACCTTTTACGGCTTCGTCTAAAGGAATTTTAGCTCCGTCGATAGCATATTTTAATTGTAAATCTGAAAGTGCTGGATTGTCTTTTGTTAAAAGTCCTTTACTGTTGTACATTAAAATGTTTTCTACTTTTACTCCAAGTGACACATATAAATCTGTACAAGCAATTGCAGCAGATCCTGCACCAGAAACTACCATTTTTACATCTTCAGCTTTTTTACCCGCTAATTCAAGTGCATTGATTAAAGCAGCAGAAGATATAATTGCTGTTCCGTGCTGATCGTCGTGCATAACTGGAATATCCAATTCTTCGATCAATCTTCTTTCGATTTCAAAAGATTCTGGAGCTTTAATATCTTCCAGATTGATACCTCCAAAAGTTGGAGCAATATTTTTTACAGTCTGAATGAATTCTTCAACATTTTCTGTATCAATTTCGATATCAAAAACATCAATGTCTGAGAAAATTTTAAACAATAAACCTTTTCCTTCCATTACAGGTTTTCCTGCTTCTGGACCAATATTTCCAAGTCCTAAAACAGCTGTACCGTTTGAAATTACGGCTACTAAATTTCCTTTTGCTGTATATTTATAAACGTCTTCTTTATTTGCTGCGATTTCTAAGCATGGTTCTGCAACTCCTGGCGAATAGGCCAATGATAAGTCTCTCTGTGTTGCATATTTTTTTGTTGGAACTACCTGAATTTTTCCTGGAGTTGGTTCTGCGTGATACAGTAACGCTTCTCTTCTTTTACTCTCTTTGTTCATTGTTTTTAGCTTTTATTCTAGCTTACAAAGATATAAGTCTTGTTTTAAAATGGCGTCTTTTTAGCGTTTTCTTTTCCTAAAATCTATTCGAATAAATAAAAAAAGTCCAATAGAAATTGGACTCGTTTGAATTTTTATCGTTTTTAGGTGTGCTTTATTGAGAAATATAAGAATTCAAATGGTTGATTGTGTCTTTTTGAATTTCTATAATTGCCTTCACTACATCGCTGATTGAAATGACTCCAACCACATTTCCGTCTTCTAAAACAGGCAAGTGTCTTATTCTTTTTTCGCTCATAAGTTCCATACAATCTTCAAGATTATCTGAAAGTTTTACTGTAAAAACATGACTTTCCATAATCTCATGAACAAAAGTTTCTTTTGAAGATTTATCTTTCAGTACAATTTTTCGGGCGTAATCTCTCTCCGATAATATTCCTTTTAAAACATTATCATCCATCACTAAAATTGCCCCAATGTTTTTTTCTCCCATAACTTTTAACGCATCATAAACCGTTAAATTGGAGAAAATAGAATAAACATTTCTTCCTTTTGCTTTAAGTATTTGATCTACAGTCATAATGAAAAATTTTTAGATTTATAAAGTTAAAACAAAAACCAACACAATCTGCAACGAAATCGATTTTTTAAAATCATAACCAATTCATTTTAAACATAATACATCAAAATTTAAATTTTCAAAATTATAGTGTAAAGAATGAATTTGTTTAGAATTGTTTTTTGAGGAAAATTAGATTTTTTAACTTTTACCAACCAGAAACTCCTAGCGGAGTTTTTTCATTTTTTGACCATTAACGATACTCTAGCCTGCTGGGAATCAAGGAAATAATATTTTAGATTAAAAATCAAGCAATTCACTTATTGAAATTTCTAACCCTTTAGCCAGTGCAAGTAAATAAATATAAGTAGGATTAAATTCACCTGCTTCAACTTTATGTATAGATTGTTGATCTTTCAATATCAACAATCCTAGTTTAGCTTGTGATAATCCTTTGGCATTTCTAAGCTCTTTAATTCGAGCTCCTAAACGCTTTAATTCTTCTGACTGCTCCACTTCTTTTAATTTCAGACAATTTGCGTTTTCTATTTATTATTTTTAACATACTATAGTATGTTATTTAAAGTTTTTCGTACATTTGAATTTCATCATAGAAATACTAAACATTATTATGGAAGCGACCGAAATCAAAAATTTAGATAATCTAAAAAAATTAACCACTTTATATTTTCATACTTTAAAACCAGCAAATGATAAAACCGATTCAAATGTTGCTCAGATTAAATTTCAAAATTATTCTGAAATGGGTTATTTCATTTCCGACATGCTGAAAATGTGTATTTTGGCTTTAGATCAAAACGCTCATAATTTTTTAGAGAATAATAAAAAACAGTCTATAAATGTGAGTTTAATATTAGAAACTATATTGCAATTAATTCCTTTGGATGAATTTGAATTTTTAAGTGAGATTAATGAAATAGTAATGAACGATTCTAATTGTATTAATTCATAAATAAAACATTATTTCACTGATTTTATTAACCAATCAAATGTCCCTACGGGACATTATAAATACGGATAAACATTTGCATTCTACCAATCAGTCACTCCTAGCGGAGTGTTTTTTTCACACATTATATATAATTCGAAACCCACTCCGCTAGGAGTGACTGATTGGTAGAAAAAAAATAATCCACCACCCATCCATTATCCCGTAGGGATTATACATAACACAAAACCCCTTTTCTACAATGTAGAAAAAGGGGTTTTGTAATTTATAAAAAAATGATTTTACATCGCAACAATAATAAACTCGCTTCGTCTATTTTGCATGTGCTGTTTTTCTGTACATTTTACTCCGTCTGCGCATTTGTTTACTAATTGCGTTTCGCCATAACCTTTTGCTGTTAGTCTATCTTCGCTAATTCCTTTTTGGATTAGCCAATTTTTGGTTGACTGTGCTCTTTTTTCTGAAAGAATCTGATTGCTTTCTGACGAAGAACGGCTGTCGGTATGCGAACGAATATCTAGTTTCATCGCTGGATATTCATTTAAAAGATTGACCACTTTCATTAATTGCGGTTCTGATGTTTTCTTGATGGTTGCTTTACCCAAATCAAAGAAATTCATAGGCAGGTTTAGCAATTTTGCAATATCTACTCCTACTCTTATAGAACCCACTTTTACTGGACTGATTGTCGTTTTTTTAATGGCTACAGTTTTTGCCGCAAGTGGCTTAAATACTTTATTTAATGCAATCATTTGAGTAGTTTCTCCTTTTTCTTTAAGGATTGCTACCAAAACTTCTTTGGCATTATAATCGTTTTTAGCCGTTCTAATAGTATATTTTTTACCGCATCTTAAATCAGGAAAAATGTAATTTCCTTTTTCGTCTGTAGTGATTGTTCCTACTGGATCAAATTTTTCGTTAAACAAAGTCAGAGATGTATTTGCTAAGATTTCATTTGTTTCTGCATCGGTAACCGTTCCAGATAAATTTTGTTCGCAGATTAATCTTCTTGTTTCTGTAAATCTGTAAATATCATCTAAACCTAGTCCGTTTTCTCTGTTTGAAGAAAAATAACCGCTTCTGCTTTTACTGTCAATGCTAAAAGCAAAATCGTCTTGTTTGCTATTTACAGGTTCTCCAACATTTAAAACGTCATCAAAAGTTCCGTTTGCTTTTATTCTTGAAGCAAAAATATCTAGTCCACCTAAGCCTGGACGTCCGTCAGAAGCAAAATACAATTCGTTTTCTCCAGAAATGAACGGAAAAGTTTCTCTTCCTTCTGTATTGATTGTTGGTCCTAAATTTTCTGGCGCTCCAAAAGTTCCATCTTGATTGATTTCAACTTTATAAATATCTGACTGACCCAACGTTCCTGGCATATCTGATGCGAAATACAACGTTTTTTCGTCCACACTTAAAGCTGGGTGTGCCGTACTATATTGGTCGCTGTTGAACGGAAGTTCTTTTACATTTTGCCATGTGTTATCGATAAGTTCGGCTTTATATAATTTAAGAAGCGTTACGTTTTTATCATTGCTTCTTCTTTTACCGTCTGTAAAATTATTTCGCGTGAAATACATCGTACGTCCGTCTTTTGTAAAAATCGGACTTGACTCATTGAAATTGTCTTTTTTCCTTTTTACTAAAAGTTCTGGTTTTCCAACGCTTCCGTCTGGCATCAAATCGGCTGTATATAGTCTAGAAAATGATCTGTTTGTCCATTGAAAATTGGATTTCACAACTCCGCCTGTATCGCGCGCAGAAGTAAAAACAATTTTGTTATTGTAAACAACACTTCCGTAATCTGAATATCTAGAATTGACTCCTGCATCGGCTATTTGAAATCGGCCTGAGTTTTCTTTGATATCATCTAGATAGTTTTTATCGCTTCTGATTAAATCTGCTCTTTTTTCTGCACTTGCCTTATGATTGAATTTCTGTAAAATCTCATCAGACTTACGATAATCTCCAGCTGATTTTAATGATTGTGCATATCGATATAAATATTCAGCATCTTGGTTTTCGTTTATTATAAATAATTGCTCATACCATTTTAATGCGCTTTTGAGTTCTCCATTAAAATAATATGAATTTGCCAAACGCTGAATTATTCCTTGATCGGTAGTCTGCTCAGTTACCAAACTCTCGTAAACTTTTATGGCATCCGCGTAAGCGTACTCTTCGTATTTTTTATCTGCATATTTTATGTTCATGTTTGTGAATGGGTTTTGTGCATTCACATTTGAAATAAAACTAGACAGTAAAAAGATCAAAATTAATTTTATAGCTTTCATAGGTTGTATTAAAAGAATCTTGGGGATATCATTTTATTGTAATTATTGAAGAATTCGAATCTTAAGAAAATCTCGTGAGATCCAGAATTGTATTTTCTCAATTGCGTAGTTTCATGATCGTAACCATAACCGATATACATTCCTTTTGTCACTTGAAATCCTGCCATAGCACTAACAGAGGCACTCCAACGATAAGCAAGTCCTAAAACGAATTTGTCATTGAACATGAAGTTTCCTGAAACATCTACTTGCAAAGGCGCTCCTTCTACCATTTTGGCCATTAAAGCTGGTTTGAATTTTATGTATTCTAAACGATCCAAATTAAATACATAACCTGCTATTAAATAATAATTGATTTTATCTTTAAAAATAGCCACGTCATTTGAATCATAACGATTTGTTTCTATAAAATTAGGAACCGATAATCCGATGTAAGCTCTGTCTGAATGATAATAAATTCCAGCTCCAACGTTTGGTGAAAATTTATTTTTTAGATTCTGAAATTGCGGATCATCTTGATCTTCATAGCTCAATTTATTAATATCGATATTGAAAAGATTGGCTGTTCCTTTTATACCAAAAGACAAATTCCATGATTCTGAAGTTGGAATCGTATAAGACAAATCTGCCGATAAAGTATTCTCTACGGTTGGTCCAATTTTATCATTTACCAAAGAAACTCCAAGTCCTAAATCGCTATTTTTTAAAGGTGTATTAACAGAAAATGTGCTCGTTTCTGGCGCTCCGTCAAGTCCAATCCATTGTGTACGATATAAACCAAAAACGCTTAAAGCTCCTCTTGAACCTGCATACGCTGGATTGACTTCGATTGTGTTGTACATGTATTGCGTGTACTGCGCATCTTGCTGCGCATTGGACACAATCGAAAAAAACATAAAAACTAAAATTAACTTTTTCATTTATTAAGTTTTAGAACGGCTTAGCTTTACCTAAGCCGTATTCCATTTTATTTATTAAGGTATAAGTAACCAGATTCTTGGTGAGACTTCTGAGCGCTGTCTTTGTATTTTAAGATATAGAAATACGTTCCAACTGGAAGACCATCTGTTTGTTTGATTGTAGAGCGTCCGTTAGAATATCCAACAAAAACTCTATCATTATTGTTATACTGATCTATACTGAAAACCAAAACTCCCCAACGGTTATAAATTTCAACCGTATTGTCTGGATAACATTCTATTCCTCTGATGTAGAATCTTGCATTCTTACTGTCTCCGTTTGGAGAGAAAGCATTCATTACTTTAATAGAACATCCGTTTAAGTCCAAGACTGTTGGACTATCTCCGCTATTGCTTGCATCGTCTGACTGATCTTCAACTACAACTCCTCTTACACTGCTTCCTTTTACGGTTGCCTGATTACTCACACTGCCTCGATTAATATCTTCTTGAGTGATTTTGTAAATCGCTGTGAAATTCGTTTCATTAGATTCGTTTACACCCAAATTAATTGCTTGTCCTGAAACTACAACTCCTGGCAATGGATCGTTTATAGTGATTCCAACAAGAGGTACATTTCCTGTATTGGTTACTGTAAATTTGTATGTAATAGTTTCTCCTGCATTTGCAAAACCGCTCTTATTTTCATCATTGAAAACCGCTGTTTTGATAACCGAAATAGCTGGCACTTCAACAAAAACATTTAATACAGCTGTAGAACAATTTGTTCCATTCGCTTTTTCGCAAACCTGATAAGTCAGCGGATAATTTCCTCCTGGTGTGTTTGGCTTAACATTTACTGTTCCGTCAGCATTCCATTCAAAATATGGACTTTCTGTTACAGGTTTAATTGTAACATCTGCAGGATTTATTGGCTTACCGTTTATCAAGTCGTTGTCTAAAACATTTACAAATTCTAATGAACCGTTAATTCCGTCGGCACTAACATCACTATCATTGTTCAGAGTAATTTTGTTATCTGTCGGCGTAACTGGATCTACAACATTGTCTACTATAATCTTAATTACTGCTTGACTGCAATTTGATGTATTTGCAGCTTCACAAATTTGATAAGTCAATTCGTAAACTCCATCTGCTGTATTTGCAGCGATGTTGATTGAACCGTCTGCATTCAATGAAATATTTGGATGTACAACCGGAACTGATAAAATAACATCTGAAGCTTTTATTTTTGCTCCGTTTAATATGTCATTTTCAAAAATATTAATTGTAGCATTTGCTCCTTTTTTCACATTTATAGGTCCTGCTTCATCATTATTTGCTTTAATGCTAAATGTTGGACGCGCATTACAATCTGGCGTTGCTGGCGGATAAGCCACAGAAACTGTAACTGTCGGATTTAATGAAAACTGAATTTTTACTCCATTTCTGGTAGCCTCAAATCCGTCTGCTCCTTCTGCCCATATTCCGTTATTTAAAATCCATCCTGGCCAATCTGTTCCATTTTGTTTGCTATCAATCTCAGCTCCCGGCCATAAAATGTTTCCGCTTAATGGCAGATTTGTCTGAGTTGCCACAACATTATTATTACTATCAATCCATTTAACTGTTAATAAGTTATTTGTCGTGAAATTGTCTGGCGTAACAGTATAATTAACAAAAGGAACATTGTTTGAGCAATAGCTATTTGCAACTACTGTCATTTTTGGTTCTGTTACGGTAACTTTTACAACATTTGAATCACAGTTATTTGGATTTAATTTTTCGCATATTGTGTATGTCAATTCATACTCTCCTGCAGGTGCATTAGGTGCTAATACAACATTTCCGTCTGCATCTACAGTTAAATATCCTTTTGGATCAACTTGAGTTACTTTAAGATCTACATCAGATGGCACTAATTTATTTCCATCTTTAGTATCATTCTCAAAAACGTTGATTACTTTCTGCGGAACGTTTACTCCAACTGCTGATGGCACTAAATCTTCATTCGCTACAAGATTTCCTCCTGTAACTTTTACTACTGTAATTACCGAATCACAATTAGTTGGATTTGTGTTTTCACAGATTTTATATTCTACATTATAATCTCCAGCTGGCGTATTTAGCGCAACTGTAATGGTATAATCTGAATTTAGCGTCAGTCCCGCTGGAAGCGTTCCGATAATTCCAAACTTAACTTCTCCTGCTGCTGTTCCAACTGTGATTGGGCTTCCATTTAATTTATCATTTGCAATTAATGAAATTGTTTTTCCTCCGATATTTCCGTTTATTGGAGTTATTACATCTTCAACCGCATCGATTACTGGAGTTCCCACTGTCACTTTCACAGTATTTGAGCTGCAGTTGTCCGGGTTCAGTTTCTCGCAGATTTCATAGGTCAGCTCGTAATCTCCCGCTGGCGGATTAGCGCCTAAAACAATGTTTCCATTGGCATCTACAGTCAGATATCCTTTTGGATCT
>Ga0099824_1001614_pt1 | contig 32029 bp, 31 predicted proteins | sample SiratrowhiteBW_FD_76837 | JGI IMG/M metagenome (GOLD analysis project Ga0099824, IMG submission 76837) | Root nodule microbial communities of legume samples collected from California, USA - Siratro white BW | ecosystem: Host-associated > Plants > Roots > Nodule | place: USA: California... | reverse complement strand
TATATAATTCTCCTACCCTGCTTTTGTTATCTATTTTGTAATATTGAGTTCAAGAAGTTCTCTCTGATGATAGGTGTTGGAAGAAATTATAAGGGGTAAAAATTGTGGTTTGAAGCGTTAGTTATCTAGTGAATTTGTGATTGGTAGTAATATTACAAGCTTACAATACAACACTCTTTTGAAACACTCTTGAAATTATAAATTTGGATGGGTCTCACTGCTTATTTATAGCCTCTATCCTTATTTGAAGTGGGACTCAAAATTGTATGATTTGTAATCAATGTCCACCCGAAAGAGTGTTGCTAGCATTTTTCGTCTTTTAAGTGTTGTGGTAAAATAATTATGGATGGAATGGAATGTGGTTGGTTGGTGATGCCTTTCGAATTCATCAAGACTTATAGGGTTTGCTCTTGTTTTGTTAACGTGTCATCTTTGAGGAGCTCATTGAGATCTTGGTACTCATAATTTTTATTAGTCGTGTGTTCTTGTGAACTTAATTGTATGGTTTATTGGGATTGTAGTCCAAGTTACTTGACATGGTTGAAGTTATGCTTCCAATATTAGGGTGTAAATGAGTCAACTCCAGCTGATCACTTGAAAGTCCCAGTTTGGCTTGCAAAAATGTATGACTCTGACTAACTGACTCATTTGTTTAAATGAGTCAAAGTTTAGCTTGGCAGCGACTTATAAGCAACTTTTAGCTTGTTCATTTCTAACTAGATTAATTAAAATTTAGTATTTGATATGTATTTTTTGGGTTAGAAGATGAAGTAAAAATAAGTAGAGATGTAAGAATAAAATAGAAAGTGCAAGTCAGTTAATTGGGTTTTTTCTTTTGTAGAATTACAATTTGCTAAATATATCTCGTTTCTTATTTGAGATCAACATGTATACACGTACTTTCCCTCACACGAGCTTCTAATGTGAAACCTATGATGCCTGAGCACGAGTCATTTGTATAAGTAAGCCAAATCTAACCCATATGCTCAAGATTATTTGGTTGGTAAAACAAACCAGCTTGATTGAGCAGTTAATGAAATAGCTCAAATAATTTATTACTAGATTAGCTCATTTACAACCCTAACTTGTACATTTGACTCGCAATACACAAATCAGTACCTAGTCTACTTGATTGACAGGTTATGGCCAGTCAGACCAGCCTTCATACATTTGACTGTTTACTGGATCTAGCAGTATCTGTTGTAGAGGATCAAATCTAAATCAGGATTGGAGAATACTGGCTTGAATGTTGTGTTAAGTAACATTCTAATGTTTAAGAAAAATCTAGCGTTTGTCTGCATCAGTAATGATAACCCCATTAGGAAAGTTGATGTCCATGTTGTTCATTACATAATTATGGAGACTCTAATGCAATTATTTAGAAAGTTATATTTTTTTACTCAGTCATATGCATTGATTTTTATAATCGTGTTGCAGGTGTAGATTTCAAAGTTAAATATGTTACAGTTGGAGGAAAAAAGTTAAAACTTGCTATTTGGGACACAGGTAATTTTCTATTTTCAATTATAATTTTTTGAGAGGTCAAATCCCTTTTATTCTGTGTTGTTTGCTTCTGTTGTATGCTTTCAGAATTCTATATTAATTAGGTCTTAAGGCAAATAACTTTTACCGTTGGTATGATCTCGTACTGCTGAGTGAATATGAAGCTATGGATCTCTCGTGTTTTGAGCTTTCATTGCAACGTTTTCCATGGCAATTGAAATGAAAATATTTTTGAAATTTATTGTTGAAGATTTCACTGTTGGTTCATTAACATATATTAGGATGCCAGATTTGGAGATCAAGATTAAAAATCTTAGCGCTCAGCTTTAAACAGAATTAGGAAAGTTCTGTGACATTGTTTAAAGTCAGCATACTGGAATGTATCTTATCAATGATATTGGTGTTGCTAAGTGATAGAATTATATTTCCAATATATGTTGTTGATGTTGCAGCATATGTACAATGTATATTTGAGATAACATGTAATGCTCTGACTATTATACTGAATTCTGCACTTGTTGCAAATTTGTTTAACTTATGTGTTAAAAAAATCAGGTCAACCTTCACTGGAATAAGTTAATTGCAATACTTTGTATTTTGTCTTTGTGCAGCGGGACAGGAAAGGTTTAGAACACTTACTAGTTCATATTATAGAGGAGCTCAAGGAATAATTATGGGTATGTTCCCTGATTTTCTCTTTTACTGGGCTATATTTTTGTTGGGTGGTAATATTTTGACACTGCTATTCATCTTTGACACCATTTAACACTAATATATATTATTATTTTATTTATATATAATATTTTATTAATAAAATACAGTGTCAAATAGGAGTATAAATAAATAGTAGTGTGAAACTAGCATTTTCCATTTTTGTTTGCTATCCAATGCATATGTTGTACAGTTCATTTATTATTTGTTTAAGTTTTGGTATCTTTTTGAGCTATAAATCATACAACATGGATCTGTATAGCTTGAACATATTTCAATTTTATCAATTATGAATATATATTGTATAAATATAACAAACTGGTGAATACAGTGGATTTCAATGATGACATGTATGTTTTCATTGTTTTCCTTTGATGACCTTTGCTTGTGTATGTCGTTAAATGTTAAATTTATTCTTGTGCATAAAGCACAATTTTGTCAAATGATTTTGCTAGATTATTATTTGTGAAGAACTGTCCAGTGTTAAAGTTGTACCTTGGTATGTGCACTTAGTGAGGAGCCTTCGAACACCTGGTACGTTAAGATGTCCTTTCTGTCAGCGATATGACCTTGGCTTGCAGGAAATTTGCTTCAAATTGCAAATATTGTAAATCAAATACAACTGCAATGAGAATGTTCGACATATTACTTAGATTATTTATAGATGTTGGACATGTTTTGCTTCCAAATATATGTGATTGTTTAAATTGTTTACGCATAGAATCACATTCTTCAGCAATTTTATATTATAAATCTATTCAATAAATCTTGGTTGTTTATATACAGTATATGATGTTACAAGGAGGGAAACTTTTACAAATCTATCTGATATATGGGCTAAAGAAATTGACCTTTACTCAACCAATCAATATTGCATCAAGATGCTTGTAGGAAACAAGGTTGATAAGGTGTGTTGTTACTGAACTTTTGTGTTACTCTTTACTCTAAGAAATTGTGAGGGTCAGTCTTGATTCATTAATGTTGTAACTTGCAAACGCTGCTTTTCTGAGCTGTCATATTCAAAGTAGGCATGAAAGAAAGTAATCCTCGTCCTAATAGGCTCTCGTATTTCAGGAAAGTGAAAGGGTTGTCAGCAAAAGTGAAGGGATAAACTTTGCAAGGGAATATGGATGCCTGTTTACTGAGTGCAGTGCAAAAACCAGAGTCAATGTTGCACAGTGTTTTGATGAGCTTGTAATGAAGGTACACATAATGCATCTCTTTCTAACTCCTCAAAAGAAGGAAACAGCAAGCCGGGGGACGCTGAAATAATTGAAATGGTTACTATTGCTGTGTTTATGTTCTTTGGTGATGTCTTTTTATAAAATATTTTTGGAAAAACTTAACTTCAAGCAATGAAATGAACAGTAACTTATGATACGATGAACAGAATTAGCCTCTTGTTATTAGGATACAAGCTGTGGGAATGGTTGAAAAGATTTTTTTTTATCATAGCAAGATTCTTACGTTTATTAATACAAACAAAAATTACCCATATGCTGCAGCCATTAAGCCTATTGTATGGGATATAAGCTTCAAATGGTTAATTGTAATGTCGCAAAGTGAAATTTGGTGCAGGCTTCTCAAATACCTAAACTGTACTGTTGTATCCCATCCATTTTTGTGCACACATCCTATTTCTTATTGACATAGATTGCAAGATTTACTTCCTCCCTCCCCTCCGACATTTATTTCTATTTATTTGCATCAATTACAATTCAACACCCTAAAAAAAATGAAAGAAATGTTTCAAATTTGGGTTTGCCTGTTTATCTGCAGATTTTGGAGACACCAAGTCTCTTGGCTGAGGGCTCATCTGGTGTGAAAAAGAACATCTTCAAGCAGAAAGCACAACAATCTGATGCATCAAGTGGTGGCTGCTGCTCATGATTTACATGTACGGGCTTTCAGCTTCGACTTCTTGGCATGATCTGGATTTCAAGTGCAATTAAATTCATTACGTGTACCAAAATAATTTTATTAGAGCGTGTATATCAAGATTAAATTATTTGTCTTCTCAAGAATTTACCTTACTTATAAAGATCTCCATTTTATTTGGTTTGAGCAATTATCTGGGGATTCATACTTCATAGTGCCCGTGCATATGAAAAGCGTTTGTTTATATATGCTGTTGATGTTTTAACATGATCAACGGTATGCTTAACAGAGCAGGGGAAACTTTCGTCGACAAACGGGTAACAGTTATTAAGCTACCAGTGTTTCGAGCACTGTCACAACATAAAAGTAGTATGGAACATCATATATTTGTTTTTTCTGCCACCCAATTTGCAGATAAGGCAAAGCAGTAAATTCATAGCCATGATCCAATATATTTGGTTATTAAATTAACAACTAAATGGTCATTTGCTATTACACTGAAATTAGAAGATAACAATTGGAACATCAAATTAATTTCTCAGTGGATTGAGGACAGGGCAAAAAAAATACATATTCTTAGTAGAAGCGTGTCAGATCATGGTCATTTCCTGATGCTCATAAGAATTGATTTACTCTGAAACAAGAATTCTGAGGAGAGGTTATGTAACCTCTCGACGGTTGATATTTATATAAAACAAATTAAAAAATATTTTACACTAATCTTAAATTCAAACTCTAGAATATGTGAAGTTTTTTCTAGAAAAATGTGTGTCTATAAAACTAGTGACAAGATAGTCCAACAAAATTATCAAGAAGAAAAGCTAAGAAAATTAATTCTCTATTTAATTTCTTCAGCATCTTTTAATCCAAATACTTAGCGGTTTATGTATTTAAAATATGAAATCATTTTAGAACCTTATTAGTAAGTGTTTTTTGAAATTCTAATTGAATATGATTAAACTCAAGTGTAATATTTATCATCAACTGGTTCTATGGTGTAGTGGTTAGCACTCTGGACTTTGAATCCAGCGACCTGGGTTCGACTCCCGGTAGGACCTTTTTCCTTTTCTTTTTGTGCAAAATTCTTTTCTTCTATATTCTATAGCCTTCAGGTCCAGATAATACAAAAAAAGGTGTCACTGACACCAATACATAAAAATGATGACCCAACTTTCAGCTGGAAACGAAAGCAAAACAGATTTATTTTCCATTTTCAATTTTGATATAAAGTATTTACCAAATCCTGAAAGCCCAACAAAGGGGGAACAGAGAAAAAGCAGCATGCAGAAGTCCGAAAGAAAAGGCCCACATACAGCTCCAAAAGCCAATCTCCCCCTTTTCATTGAATTCCTAAACTAAAATGATGATGATGAGAGAGGCACTGTCACTGGGACACAATGCGCTTAAAAAACTGTTTTCTCCCGCGAAAAAGCACTTCCCGTGAATTACAATATTGTGCATCAGAACTGTAAAGCCTACACTTGCTCGTGACCCCTTCCCTTCTCTTCCATTCGTTTTTCTTTCTCTCTTTCTTTCTCCTCTTCCCTTCTCTTCTCAGCTTTGGCCATTGCCAATGGTGAAGGAAACGGAGTACTATGACATCCTCGGGATCACTCCCAATGCCTCCGAAGACCAAATTCGCAAGGCCTATTACCATAAGGTTATTCAATCAACTTCAATTAACTATTCCTTCTTCCTTTGCTTTAACTTCTTTTCTTTTCTGACTTTTTTAATTGCTTGTTACTGTTACAGGCAATGAAAGTTCATCCTGATAAAAACCCGAACGATCCTCGCGCAGCCGAGAAGTTCCAGGTACCGCTACTCCACTGCAATCTCTCACGCTTAGCTATCGTTTAATCCTAATGCACGCATCTAATCATATATTGGCGTAATAATTACTTTAAACTATGTAAATAGCTTATCAAAAGCAATTTTCAATTCAGATTCATAATAATAATAATAATAATAATAATAATAATAATAATAATAGTAATAATAATAATAATAATAATAATAATGATAATAATAATTATGACGATGATTGAACGTTCTTAAATACTGTTATATTGCTTTTCCACTATATGTCATCTATATTTGTTAGAAAAAAAATGATATTAGTGCGGACAAGCTTTTTTATAAATATTTTTTGGAAAAAATAATTTTTTTTTGTAAAGTTCAAATTAGTTATGTGTAAATTTAAAATAATGATTTAAAGAGATTATATGAAATCATTTTTATAGATTAATTTATGGAGAAATTGATTTTTTATTTCTATATTAGGACTTGTGAACAAGTACCCGTGGAATGTTTTTTTATGTATTTATATGTTTAATCTTTTGTATCAGATATTGGGTGAAGCGTACCAAGTTTTGAGTGATCCGGTTCAGAGGAATGCGTACAATCAAAATGGGAAACATTCTGTATCAAGGTATTTATGACGATGATGACTTTCAGCTCAAATACCGCTCGTTGAGGAACTTCATTGTATATGCTAACAATCTGACTGTATTAGCTTTATTTATTGTGATGAGTGTGATTAAAAGAAAGAAAGAAATACTGGGCCTGATTAGCGTTTAATGGTAATGTTACTTTTATCGAAAGCCTTTGGCACATAATAGTCATTGTGATTTGTGAATGACATCTGAGCCCCAATCTTACTTTGACTTGAATCAGAGTACAATCTGGGTTAAGAAAATGGTAATTCCTCAAGTGTCATAAAGAGAAAGAAAAGAAGGCTATGGTCGAATAAATAAAAATCAAAAGAGGGTCAGCATACGCCCCTTTTTATGGTCTTAAGGGTGCATTAGTATCAATAATTTAATTAAGATTTATTTAATAAAAGCTTTAATTGTAGAAGAACCGTAATTTATTAAATTTACTTTAATCGGCTTCGTAAATTATAATTGAAATAAAGTTAAAATTAACTCATAAGATGACAAGTTGAAAGCTTCCTAAATTATCCACTAGAATTGGTCTAGTCACTGAGGGTTTAGGTGGTTTAAATTGGATTTTAGGATCAAACATGTAATTTTAAAAGTAAAGGTGTCCTTAATCGTGATCTTCCCTGAAGAAGTTTTTCTTTTAATAGATTAATGAATGGATTCCTTGACAGGGAAACTATGCTTGACCCCATGGCTGTCTTCGCCCTGCTCTTTGGAAGTGAACTGTTTGAGGACTACATAGGGCATCTAGCTGTGGCATCAATGGCTTCTTCTGAGCTAGCTGATGAAACTGAGGATCCTGATAAACTGAATGAGAAGTTAAAGGCAAGAAAGTTATACATTCACTTTGACTGTGTCTAATTTTTGTAAGAGAAAAAAACTACAGTTATTGGGCCTTTACGTTGTTATAATCGTTTCCAATGTTAGGTTTCCCGAACACACTACATTTCCTCACTTTCTCTTATTATGAGAGAACAATATCAATATAGGAAATTTGTCGAATATGTCGAATATGTGATACTAACACAAATTTCTGACCACGGATTGCCTTCTCCTTTCAATTGGAGCAATTTTGTTTCTCTGAAAATCACAATTTACTATTAGTGAGACGTTTTGATTCATTGATCAACAAAAGGAAATGTGAATTTTATTAACTTAGAACTAGAATGCTGAAGTAGTGATGATTACTTTGATCTGTTATGAAGAATAATTTATTTTTATTTTGTAGTCTTGATATTATATTATTTAGTTGTGCTAAATATTCTATAGCCAGTGTTCTCTTTGTTGTAAAAAATCATTTCAACTCTATGACTCTGGTTATGCTGTGTCTAGGAAACTGAAATATGTGCAGAATCCCTACTCTCATATATCGCTTCCGCCTTTTTTGTTCAATATTTTCCTTGACCTTGAGTATATACACGCTTTTATAAATTATAACCATTCCACTTCGTTAAGTTCTTGGACTCATTTAAACTTGTTGCATAAGATGCCGATGACATTGACATTTAGCTATGCTTTATATAGTCGATTTGAGAGGAAAGAGGCGAGAGGTTATATTTTTCTTTTAATTTTACCTTCGTTTTCTATGTTTCATATAGGCTGTCCAAAAAGAAAGGGAAGAAAAGCTAGCGAGAATTTTGAAAGATTATCTTGCCCAATATGTCCGTGGTGATAAAAAGGGATTCTTCCTACGAGCAGAATCTGAAGCAAGACGGCTTTCTCGTGCTGGTTAGTGAACTTTGGGCTGTCTTTATTTCTAATACATTCCCAGGAACTAACCACATGATACCATTGCTTATCATTCAATGTTGTAAACATGGAGCCTTAAAAACAGAGTAAAGGCCCCTTGGAACTCCTAATATTTCTCTCTTTGAAATTTTAAACGACTTAAGCCAGACATTTTGACTTAAAAAAAAAAACTTGAATGCTTTTCCTCATGATAGATCGTACAGAATCTCATATTGACATTATGCAGAAAAATTTCTAGCATGTTATTTATCAATGATATAATCAATTAGATTAATTTCCGCAGTCTCTGAATGCAGCATTTGGAGTAGATATGTTACATACCATCGGCTACATATATTCAAGACAGGCAGCACAAGAACTAGGGAAAAAGGCCATTTATCTTGGAGTGCCATTTTTGGCTGAATGGGTACGCAATAAAGGACATTTCTGGAAATCACAATTCACAGCTGCTAAAGGTAAAATGACAGGCAATTACATTACCAAACGCTCAATTAAATGTCTGTTGCATTTCCTGGGAGGTTACTTATTCCAAATGATGTTTTAATTTCATCGAGCACATGCAATTTAGGTGCTTATCAGTTAATTCAGCTTCAAGAAGACATCCGCAAGCAATTTAAAATGGATGGTAGTAGTGTCCCTGAAAATGATGTTGACTCTCACATTCGCCTCAATAAGGACACACTGATCAGTTCCTTGTGGAAGTTAAATGTAGTGGACATAGAAGTAACCCTTGTACACGTGTGTCAAATGGTGAGTTCTTAACTCATTTTAATTATTTAACATGAAGGGATGCTTTCTAGTAGCTTCATAGTTGATCAGGAAAAATGTTATTGTATTAATTGTCGTTTATCCAGATAGCATGAAGCTCTTGGCACGAAAAAACCTATTTCGACACGCTGAAATGAGAAATAGTTTGTCAGCTAGAAACCCTGAGACAGTAAAGCCTAACGTAATCTGAGACGAGTTATAATGAATTCTAGATACGACTTATTTTTAAGATCAGGGTTTTTTTATCTTGCTACCAGAACAACGAAATGAAATGGCTAACCAGCATATTCTTATTCATACATTTATCGTTGCAGGTGCTAAAGGAAAATAACGTTAAGAAAGAGGAACTTAAAGTTCGGGCTACCGCTCTTAAAATTCTTGGGAAGATATTTCAGGTGCAAATTCAGTTACCTTAGCAACCTACTTTCAGCTTTCTTGGAGTGTAGGCTGTATAATATGATTGATTTGTTTTATATTTTTGGGACGGTGATCTTGATAATCATAAAAGTATAACACACTCATTTAACAACTCAAAAATAATAATATTTTAATTATATCTATTTTACTTTCTAATTTAAAATCCTAATATGTATTATTATATTATTAAAATTGGTGGTATCTTTTTAGGGTTGTCAAATATTATTTTTTTCATACTTTTAAAAGTATTGGCCTGTGTTAATTCTTATTAATTATGTTCTTTTTCATTTTATCACAATTTTAAATTTTGATAATTTTACCAATTATTTGAGAATCTATTTTTAAGGATAATATAATTATTATTAAAATAAATTTTTGTATTTGTACAGAAAAAAAATAAAAGATAATATGATTGTGAAATAAGTATAAAAATTTATCAGTTATGGCGGGAATATAAAACTATTGGTATGTTTTTTGAATAATAAAACTAAAATGAGGATATTTTGAATATAAAGTGAACTAAAATGAAAATCTTAAATTATTAGAAATACTTATTTTTTTTTCTTTTTCTACTTTGAAGAAAAACTAATATTACAAACTTTACAGTTTTACAGTTTTCCCCCTAAAATAAAAAAAAAAAAAATACATTACAGAGATCTAAACAATTTTGAAAACATAGCTTACCACGGCACTTCAAAATTCTTTTAGTCTAATTTTTGTTATCTGTACGATTCTCTGCCCCACGCTACCTTTTCCCACGGTCTAAGCATGATATCTATCTGTCTCTGACACAAGGTAAACTTCAAAATGTTAGATATATAAAAGAAAATTAAAGACAATTAAGTGTCATTCTATAACAGTAAATTTGTGTCTTCACATATTATTTCTTTGCAATTTGCATATTGTTTTAAGGCCAGATTCCTACCCCACAGGGGGCCAAAGGTAGGTACCATCACCAAGTTTGCTGATAAAATGTTACTAATGCTTCCTTCAGGACAAGTATCCAAAAGGAGAAACATTGAAGAAGAAGATTGCTGCTGATTCTGATGACGAAGGAAGCAGTTCTGATTCCTCAGACGATGAATCGCCTAGAGCAATTTCCTATCGAACTCCCTTTTTCACGCAGGTATATGTAGAAATATTTACAACTAATCACAGAAATTATGTTTGTACCACCATGTATACATGATACTCTGATTACGAAAATACATACGCATTTTTTCTTTCTTCTGCAGGGTCTCGGTAGACTTTTCAAATGTCTCTGTAATCCAGCGTTTGATGTGGATGATGAAGAGATAGTTTACAAAAGCAAATGATTCATATGTACGTACGGGGAAACAAAAATACAGCCCTTTCAAATTCAATAGTTTGTTCGTGAGATGATATACTAAAAAAGCACTTTTCAGATATCCTCTGAACGTAGTTTTGGGAAGAATTGGTGCAAGCCGTGAATATATTTTGTTGCTTATTGTCATAGTCTCCGTCCTCAAGTTTTACACGAGTCATGACACTTGGTTAATTGTAACATTTCTGTCATATCCAAAACACTTTTTTTTTCATCTCCGTTTGTATGTTACAAAATTGGAAATTCATAACTTCTATATGAAATTCACTATGTCATGCTTCTAGCAAACTATCAATTCCAATCAGGGCACTACGATTTTCTTGACACTAAAAGTAAACAATAAAAACCGTATATACTGCTACACTAGCAAATAAGTATCATAATTTTAGATGTCGATTTTTCTTATATAAACATATTATTCTTTTATCATTCAAAAATGTTATTTATTTTTAATAAAACTCATTTTAGACATAAAGCCATCATATGAAAATTACTCATAAAAACATGGAAGGTGTTCTTACCTGACCTGAGTCAAAGTCGTCCTTCCCGTGAAATGTCAATCTTGTCAAGAATCATCACCGTCTTGCTTTCACGTTCCTCTCTGGACCGCAGGGTGGTGCACCTGCAGAAGACTCTCCGATGCTCAAGTCAGTAAGAGTGAAGGTGTCTGTTTTAAGGGTGATAAGAATGAGCAGTATATACTCCCTATTTGTTTGGCCATATTTATAAGAATCCGTCATTTAAGTGTCATTACTGGTGGAATAGTTTTCCATAATGATATAGAACGTTTAGCATCGTGAATTCCCATAACGCTCTCTTCTTGCCTCGTTCAGGGCCGAAACCATGTGAGGGTACCAATACGTGACTGGACCGTGAACAGTTCGGGTGGACCTGGACGGGTTACAGGGGAAGGTACATAAGCCCCCGGGTTCACGAAGTTAACGGCAATTTGGAACTCGGTCGTACGAACTGGCAGTACCGTTTCTATGTGCTTGGAACTTGAACGAGCGGGGTTCCCGTGTTTTGAGGGCTTATGCCACATCATCATTAATGAGGGGCAGGGGAAAGCTGTGATGTAGCCCTGAGGCGACGCTTCTGCTCCCTTTCTCTGATGGTGCCACGTGTTCACCCGTCAACGTTCCTCCTGCTCGTTGATTTCTTTCGACTTACATTAATTGAAGTCCAAGCTTCGACTCTCCGTCTTCTTCAGTCGCCTCTCCATCTTCTTCAGTTGCCTCCAACCTTACTTGGCTTGCTCTCCACCAGGTCGCTCTCTCTTTTCCACATCTTCCAATTGCCCCCCTCTAGGTATGCTCATGACCTCTTCCTCTTCTTTTTCTGCTTCCTCTGGGGCTCGTAAGAATATGTTAGATAGGGAAGTCACCCCCTTCGACGAAGCGAGTTCGTCTGAACGAACCACATCCTTTGTAAAGGAGGAAAAATCCTCAGAGGACACTCCTTCAGTGTCACCACCTCAAGCTGCTGTGCCAGTGGCGCTACCGCAACCTGCCCATCGATCTAGGAAGAGAAAACATCCTCAACCCTCTACTGCAAACCCAGGGCCTTCTGGCCTTTCGAAAAAAGCTAAGAGGGCTCCTCAGCACCCTCCCATTGTAATCCCCGAGTATTCCTGGGTGCACAGCGATGTTGACAAACACATGTCTATATACAATACTAGGGACAAAGTGGGTCAATTTGTGGTTGTTCATCCTGTATGTGAGGACCCCTTTGTTGAGTATGCCGTAGTCAAACCTTGTAGGGCTCGTGAACGTATATACATGAAGCCGTCCCCAGACAATTACGATTTTACATATGTCTATGATTATCTGTTTAAGGAGTACAACGTCACTTTTCCCCTCATCGACTTCGAAGCGGGAATGCTGACCCTTATAAACATAGCCCCAAGCCAATTACACCCGAATAGCTGGGCTTTCGTAAGATGCTTCAAGTTACTCTGCGGCCATCTTGGACTCATGCCCTCCATTAGCGTCTTCACCTACTTTTATCAGATGAAGTTTGGTAAACTTGTCGGTTGGGTGTCTCTGAGCGCCAGTCATGGCAGTCCGCTCTTCACCCTATATAACTCGTCCTACAAACATTTCAAACCCCATTTCTTCAAGCTTTGCTGCTGTTCCGAGGATGCTGAAAAACGCCTCCTCTTTCGATCTAATCGCGTCCCCCGACACCCTTTGTATTGGCAGAAACCAACCCGGTTTCAGCCACTCCCCGACTACCGACTTACGGCCGAGGAGAAGGTAGCGATTGGCGCTATCCAGTAGCTTCCTAGGCCGCTTCACACTAGGGCGCTCCTCTGCCTTCCTCTTGTCGAGGATCCTGATACTTTGTTTTTAGGTACTTTTTAACTTTGCCTACCAACTTGTCTGACGTTTCTATTTTGACCCTTTTGCTTATGTTGCAGAAATCATGGGTAACACTGTTGATATGAGGAAACTTCGTGCTTGGGTGGGTGGCCGCCGTGACCTGGCAGCTGAACTTCAAGCCGGGAAGCGAAAAAGAGGTGAAGCATCCGACTAGGGTGAAGCCACCTCAATTCAAAAGGAGTCTTTTGATCATAGCCCTTGCCTAGGCGGACACACGTCTTCCCCCCCCCCCCTCCCTCTCCCCCTCGAGGTTCCGGAGGCCACCACCACTACTGAACTTGTTGCTGCCATACCCTCTAGGGGATCCGCGGCCGGCGTGACCATTGAGGTCATCAATCTGGAAGGCTCTTCTGAGGGTGCCCTGGCCTCGCCACCTCCAACTCAGCAGCATCTTCCGAAGACTATCCAATCTGATGTCGTCATAAGGGCGTCTTCTTCTTCTTCTGGTCCTGTTAGGTTGGATCATCTTAGTGTAACTTCTCCCGATTTTCAATCAAACTGGCATGTTAATCGACAAGCCAAAGACCTAAGTCAGGTGTATCCTTACAACGCCGACCTTATGGCTAAGGTTGGTGAGGTTGGATGTTTTGAGGTCGGAAGTATCATGATGGCTAGGTGCCTAGCACTCATGCAATACCACCGACACACAGCAGAGGAAAAAGTCGGACTTCGTGATCAACTGGCAGTTATGAAGCAGAAGTTTGACCAGGTGACGAAGGCAAAAGAGGGTTTGGAGCTGGAGGTACTTAGCCTTTAGAAGGCTCTTGCTGACAAAGAGTCACTCCTGGCTGAGAAAGAAACTGAGCTCCTGCATTCTTGCGGACTGCGTGAACAGCGGGAAGCCGAGCTATCCCAGATGACGCAGACAACTCAGGAGGCTTAAGACAAAATGAACGAGTTGTAGGTGGAGATGGCCAAGAAACAGGCTGACTGGGACGCCAAGAAGTTGAAGCTAGAAGAGGCGTGCGTCTCTGTTTATGAAGATGGTTTTTTGAAGGCCATGAAACAGGCTACCACTTTGGCTCCTTCCCTTGACCCGACTCTTTTTGACATCAACAAAGAGGATGAAGTCTTGGAAGATCAGTCGCCTGCGTCTGCCCCTGTTGTTTAGGGTTTTGTTGTAATTATGTCTTTCTCGTTGCTGTTTTTATATTTTGACCAGGATGACTGTACAAACATCGTCTAACTTGCCATGTATATATGTACCTGCCGAAAATATTTGCTTATGTTACGTGGCGTTTAGTCTTACTTTACTCGACTTTGACTTAGTCGCCCGAAGCCTTAATATACTCGCGAATCCGGGCACGTTACTAGAACATGAATCTTTTAAGACGTTCGTCCTGCCGAGGACACGTCGGATTTAATGTGGGTATGTCACTTGAACATGTATCCTTTAAGACGTTCGTCCTGCCGAGAACATGTCGGATTTAATGTGGGCATGTCACTTGAACATGTACCCTTTAAGACGTTCGTCCTGTTGAGGACACGTCGGATTTAATGTGGGCATGTCACTTGAACATGTATCCTTTAAGACGTTCGTCCTGCTGAGGACACGTCGAATTTAATGTGGGCATGTCACTTGAACATGTATCCTTTAAGACGTTCGTCCTGCCGAGGACACGTCGGATTTAATGTGGGCATGTCACTCAAACATATACCTTTTAAAACGTTCCGATTAGTCATTCACTCAAATACAAGGAAAGGAAAAGCATAACAATTTGAAGAAAAGACTTTTATTTAACTTTAAACATGGGTCTCGTTAAAACCTTGCTTGTCAAAACCCTCCTTAGGGAAAAAATCCAAGTCAAGGAAAGAGTACCTCATGTCAGTTTTTAACTGTAATACATTTTGAGGTGGGTGGCATTCCCTATTCTCGGTATGAGCCTACCCCCTAGTTCTTCAATTTTGTATGATCCGTTCAGGAAATTGTCTACCACCCTATAGGGTCAATCCTAGTTTGGTGCCAACTTACCCTGTTGTCGGTTTTTGCGAGCTTCACTGACCTTCTTCCATACTAGGTCACCTTTCCGGAACGCCCTTTCCCGTACTCGGGTGTTATACCGTCTAGCCGCCCTGAGTTTGGCAGCTTCCTCGCAGATTTTCGCTTCCTCTCGTACCTCTTGAACCAGATCCAACTCCACTCGAAGGTTGTCATCATTTGTTCGGTCTCTAAAGTTCGCTCTTCGCCATGACGTTTCCCCAAGTTCGACGGGTATCATGGCGTCGCCCCCGTATGTGAGTCAGTAGGGCGTTTCTTTCGTTGTCGACTATAAAGTGCAATGATATCCCCATAATACTCCCGGCACTTCTTCGGCTCATAGACCCTTCAGCCGACCGAGTTTTTTCCTTAATTCTCCCAAAATAACCTTGTTGGCCGCCTTTGCGTGCCCATTGGTTGGAGGATGTTTCACACTGGTCACCATGTGTTTAATCCCAAGTTGTTTGAGAAATTGTTCAAAATTGCTATCTGTGAACTATTTCCCATTGTCAGTTACCACGCTGTGCGGCAACCCATGTCGGCAGATGACTTATTTCCACATGAAATTATGTACCTGTCGGGCGGTTATGGTGGCAATCGGCTCGGCCTCGATCCATTTGGTGAAATAATCAATGGCCACTATGAGGTACTTTACCTATCCCTTCGCCAAGGGGAACGGTCCTAAGATATCCACCCCCCACCTACTGAAGGGCCAGGATGTGTTAGTCTGGTGGATCTCCTCCGAAGGTGCATTAAAAACGGGCTCATACCGCTGACACTCCAAGCATTTTTCTGTGTACTCCCGGGCATCCCGTTTGATCGTCGGCTAGTAGTACCCTACTCTCAGCACACGAACCGCCATCGCTCTCGCACCCGAGTGCATTCCGCAGATCCCTTTATGGAGTTCCGACAGGACATAATCAACTTGTTCCTGGTCAAGGCACTTTAATAAAAGAGAGGAGAATCCTCTACGGAAGAGTTCGCCCCCCACGACCGTGTATGAAGCGGCCTGCCTTCTTATCCTCCTAGCTTCTGTTCGGTCATCGGGTAACATGTCATTCATCAGAAAATTCAGGATGGGTGTCATCCAGCCTTTCCTCCCTACCCAGACATCGAACACATAATCTCTATCCAAACTTGGTATACTCAACACCTCTTGAATTAGCATCCTGTGTTGTCCTGTTTTCCTTGTGCTTGCTAGTTTTGATAAAATGTCAGCCCTGGCATTATCACCTCGTGGGACATGCACTATGCTGATGTCTTCGAACTGGAGGGCCAATTCCTTTGTCATGTTATGGTATTTCTGTAATAGGGGCTCCCTTGCCTGGTATTCTCCGTTCATTTGGCCTGAAACCAACTGTGAATCGGTCTGACACCGAAGGCACCTGACCCTTAGATCTTTTGCCAATTTTAACCCTGCGATGAGGGCCTCGTATTCAACCTGGTTATTTGATGTCTCGAAACCGAACCGAATTAAATTGTCCAACAACCACCTGTCCCGGGCCCTCTAGGATTATCCCAGCGCCGCTGCCTTTTTTGTTGGAAGAATCGTCAACAATAAAAAACCAGATGGTTCTCTCTTCGATTATCGGAGGCAATTCCGTCAAAAACTCGGCCAGGAACTGTGCCTTCATCGGGCCCCTCGCTTTGAATCGAAGCCCGAATTCGGATAACTCGACAGCCCAGGCCGTCATCCTCCTGGCTAATTCCGGCTTCTACAGTATCTGTTTAATGGGATAATCTGTTTTGACAGTCATCGCATGACTCCGGAAGTAATGACGTAGTCTTCTCGCTGAGAATACTAGGGCCAACACTAGTTTTTCAATTACCTGATATCGCTCCTTTACGGGCTGCAAAGTTCTGCTGGTGAAATATACGGGGCTCTGCTTCTTACCCTCCTCGTATATCAAGACGAAGCTTATGGCCGTTTGTGCCACGACTAAGTATACCAGAAGGGGAGCCTGTGCAGGCGGACTAACGAGTACGGGCAAGGAGGAGAGATCCTTCTTAATATTGAGGAACATGCTTTCGCACTCCTCACTCCACACAAACGTCTTGCTTCCTTTGAGTAACGAAAATAACGGTTTAGCTTTCTCAGCTAATTTTGGTAGGAAGCGTGATAGTGCCGCCAGTCTACCGTTAAGCTGCTGGACTTCCTTTAAACATGTAGGGCTTCTCATATTCAGTACAGCCACACATTTATCAGGATTCGCCTCGATGCCCCTCTGGGTTATCATGAACCCTAAAAACTTCCCACCACCTACGCCAAAAAAACATTTCTCCGGATTGAGACGTAGATCATGTTTTCGAACTGTAGCGAAAACGACCTCTAAATCTTTCGCGTGGTTCTCGGCCAGTAGTGATTTTACCATCATGTCGTCGACGTACACCTCCATAGTCTTACCCAAAAGCTCGTGGAATATCTTATCCATCAACCGCTGATAAGTTGCTCTAGCGTCCTTAAGGCCGAATGGTATCACCTGTTAACAATAATTGGATCTCTCTGTCATGAAGGTTGTTTTTTCCTCATCAGGGGGGTACATCGGAATTTGATTGTACCCTGATTAAGCGTCCAAAAAGCTTAGCATTCTATATCCCAAAGTGTTATCTACCAACCGGTCTATATTCGGGAGCGGGTAAGTATCTTTCGGGCAAGCCTTGTTGAGATCGGTGTAGTCGATGCACATGCGCCACTTTCCATTGGATTTCTTCACCATTAATACGTTTGCGAGCCAGGTGGTATACACAACTTCTCTTATAAATCCTGCCCTAGCCAATTAGGCCACTTCCATTTCCACCGCTACTCTTCGTTCCTCCCCCAGTTTTCTCTTCCTCTGCGACACGGGCTTCAAGTGAGGAAGTAATGCTAATTTGTGACACATGAAATTTGGATCGATACCAGGCATATCGGCTGGGCTCCAGGCGAAAAGATCTGAATTGGCTGTTAATACCTGCTTGATACTCTCCCTAACCGACCCGGGAGTATTGAGTACTACTCGGGTATTTTGATAAGGGCTGGGGCCGAGTTGAACTGTGGACATAGGTTCATCAAGCGTTGGCCTCTCCCCTTCGTACTCGGCTCTGGGATCTAGGTCAACATCCTCCTTGTCAGTCGTAGGATCAGCTGCTGCTTGCTCCACTTGATTACATTCATCTACAGGTGTTTGGAATTCCTCGGTCTGGGTTGCTTGTTCTCTCCTTGTCTTCAAGGAATAAGGGTCAACTTTTAAGCTTTGTACATAGCACTGTCGTGCTTCCTTTGGATCCGCTTTGACCGTGACGATGGTTCCGTCTAGAGCCGGAAACTTCATGGCCATATGCGGTGTAGATACGACTGCCCCCAATTGGTTCAGAGTGCAACGCCCTATGAGCACATTGTAGGAGATGTCCGCTTCTACCAAGATGTACCGAACATTAAGCGTCCGATACTACGGGCCAGTACCAAAGGTCGTTAATAGGTCCACATACCCCCTAGCATGTACTCGTTGTCCCGCAAATCCTAACAAGGGTTCGGTATACGACTGGACGACTTTTTCCGGTACATTGAGTTTCTGGAAAGTCGACCAATACATCACCTGAACTACCCTGGTCAATCAGGACCTTGTGGACCCTCCAATTGGCTATGGTGGCGGTCACCATTACCGGGTCATCTTGTTTAGGATCATGTGCTGAAAAGTCCTCATCCGAGAAGGTAATGGGCGGTTGCGTTCGAGGCGGGAAATAGTCAACTGAATTGACACTCCTCAAATATCTTTTTCTGGAAGAGTTGGTCGATCCGCCCCCGGCAAAGCCTCCTGCTATAGTTCTGATCCCCATGGATCGGACGGATAGTCTGGCGCTGTTTGGGGGTGGTGGCTTGATCACTAAGTCATATTGAACTTTTACAAGGTTGACAGATCCGGCGACAGCATTGGGATCTTGTTGGGTGGTCCGTTCTCAGTCCTGGCCTCTCTCCTTTCAGCCCCGACTCTACCTCGGCCACGAACGTGATGACCTTGTCTTCCCCGTGCTCCAAATCCTCTCGGACCGTCTCTAGGTGTTGGTCCTCTCTGGACGAAGCGAGCTAACGCCCCAAATTGGACGAGCTCCTCTATAAGATCATGAACTTTGGTACATTCTTCTGTGTTGTGCCTGATACTTTGGTGATAGCTGCAGCGAAGGGTGGGGTCTGCGCCTGGTTGTGGCCGCCCCGGTCGAGGAAGGCGAATGAGTTCCAAATTACAGGCCTCTTGTAGAACCGTGTCCCTGGTAGTGTTGAGAGGTGTGTATCGGTCATACTTTCCAGAACGGATTCTTTTCGGGTGCCTGATGCTTTCTCCAGGAGCCTGTGGCTGAGACTTTCGCTTCCTAGCCTCGGCGTTCTCCTCAATACTCATGTACCTGGAGGATCGAGCCCGCAGGCTGTCCATGTTATGAGATGGATCCGCATAGAGTGAATCCAAGAACTCGCTGGGCCTCAGTCCCACCAAAAGGGCGTACCGGGTTACAGCCGGGTGAAGATCGGGTATTAGCAAAGTCGCCTTTGTGAACCGAGCCATGTACTGTCGCAAAGACTCGTTGTCCCCTTGTACGATATGGTGCAGGGAAGCGGATGACGCTATGGCCGGCTTACTGTCGGCGAACCTGGCCGTGAACCTAGCGCAGAGCATCTCAAAAGAACTCACAGAGTTAGTAAGCAAAGAATAATACCAGTCTAGAGCCGGACCTTTGAGTGTAGTGGGAAACAGTCTGCAGTGAACCCGACCGTCTGTGGAAAAGAGATTTGCTTGAGTCATGTAGGATTTCACATGTACGTCTGGATCAGAACTCCCATCGTAGACATCCATGTGGGGCCACTGCCACTTAGAAGGTAGCCTGGCACTCATTACTTCTGTGGTGAAAGGATGGAAACCTCCTATATGCTCCTTCAGGTCTTCTCTCAGCAGAGGGGGCGGGACCTCTCCAAACGGCATGCTATGATAATTTTCCGTCCGTCCGTGATGGTCTCGTCTCGACTCCTCTGGGAACCTCCGCGATCCTCTCGTTCATTCAAAACGAGCAACTCGTTCCCTCGTTCTAGTCCGCGCGAAGTTGGCACCTGACTCCAGGACGTTTCCCCCGAGCTATGCTCGGGGGTCTCTCCCTCCCATTGTGTGGAGGGCTGCTGTCCCCCCGTTTGAAGGTGGTCATCCGGTCGTACAATGCCCGCATGTCTTCGTCATGGTGTCTCTGCTGATTACGGAACCGGGCGTCAATTCTCTCGTGTGCCGCTTGAAGGGTGCTCTACATCTTGGCCTCGTTCTCCTGAAGGGCAGTCTACAGAGCAGTCTGAACCTTGACCTCACTTTCCCACAAGGCCGCTTTCGTAGCATCTACACTTTGTTGAACGACTCCTTGAAGGGTTTCAATCACAATGGGATCCATTCCTGCTGATAAAGAAAATGGGGTGGTCCTGGGATGAATTTTACCAGGGCCCTATGGTGGGCGCCAAAATGTTCTTACCTGACCCGAGTCAAAGTCGTCCTTCCCGTGGAATGTCAATCTTGTCAAGAATCATCACCGTCTTGCTTCCACGTTCCTCTCTGGACCGCAGGGTGGTGCACCTGCAGAAGACTCTTCGACGCTCAAGTCAGTAAGAGTGAAGGTGTCTGTTTTAAGGGTGATAAGAATGAGCAATATATACTCCTTGTTTGTTTGGCCATATTTATAAGAATCCGTCATTTAAGGGCCATTACTGGTGGAATAATTTCCCATAATGATATAGAACGTTTAGCATTGTGAATTCCCGTAACGCTCTCTTCCTGCCTCGTTCAGGGCCGAAACCATGTGAGGGTACCAATACGTGACTAAACCGTGAACAGTTCGGGTGGACCTGGACGGGTTACAGGGGAAGGTACAGAAGGTTAAACCAAACTCATGAAAAGAAAGAATAAAAAGTAAACCACCAAGGCAACCTACATAAAAAAAAGAAAAAAAAATGACTAAGAAAAATCAACAAAAAGTTAGAAGAGATTCATCACAAAACATAAATGAAAGAAAATCTCTTAGATTATGAAAATAAAAATCCATTTTTTGAAACTAAACCAAAATATTTAACGGGATTACAAACAATGTGTACTAATCATAAGCATGTTTGAGGAAATTAAAAAACAATCAGATTTACATTATTATCTTTTCCTTGAAAGTCAAGAAATACTTAAAAATAAAAAAAACTTGTTATAGTGTGTCATTTTCTTGATGTTTTTTTTCTAATGACATTCCTTATTTATCTTCTGAAAGAGAGATAAAGTTCACCATATATTTAATATTAAGAGTAAGACCTATTTCTATAGCACCCTATAGGATGTGAATTTTAAAGCTAGTTGAGGTGAAGAGACAACTAAAGGATCTCCTAGAAAAATAATTTACACTACAAGAAAAAGGTTATTTAGAGACTAATTTTTTGCTATCAAATGAATTGGTTACTAATTGTGACCAAAATAATTATCAAATTAGATTTTGGTTGCTAAATAACTATAAAATAGAAGTAATGATTGAATTTAGTGACCAATTAAGTCAAATAATTGGTATCTAACATTAGCTACTAAGGTTTTAGTGACCTATATCATTAGATTCTAAATTAGTCTCTAACTTAATTAGATACCAATTTAGAATCTAATGACATAGGTCACTAAAACTTTGGTAGCTAATGTTAGATACCAATTATTTGACTCAATTGGTCACTAAATTCAATCATTACTTCTATTAGTAGTTATTTAGCAACCAAAAATTAATTTGGTGACTATTTTGGTCACAATTAGCAACCATTTCGTTTGGTAGCTAAATATTGATCTCTAAATAGCTTTTTTCTTGTAGTGTTATTAGCCTATACAAGATCACTATTAAGAATAAGTACTCATTGCTTAGGATTGATGATTTGATGGACCAATTGGAAGGAGTTACAATATTTTTAAGATTAATTTGAGAATAGGCTACCATCAAATAAAAATGAATAAGATGATGTACCAAAAATGATGATGCACCAAAAATAACTTTTAGGACAATATGGACAATATGAGTACCTAATTATGCCTTTTGGTGTGACTAATATTCCTACAATATATATGGATTACATAAACTAAATTTCCATGATTGTTTGAATAAATTTGTGACAGTCTCTACAGTTGATAATCTCATTTACTATAGAAATCATGAGAAGCATGAAGAACATTTAGGGATCCTTTTAGAAATTCTTAAAGAAAGATAGTTGTGTGCTAAGATGTTTAAGTGTGAATTTTTTGTTAGAAGAAGTAAACGTCCAGGACATGAGATCTCAATAGGAAGATTCATTGCTAAACCTTCTAAAGTTCAAGTTGTGTTAGGGGGAAAAAAATCAAAGTCAATAACTTAAATACAAACTCTTTTAGGATTGGCATGTTACTATACTAAGTTTAGTGAGATATTTTCCAAGTTGGCATTGTCATTGACTAAGCTAACTCATAAAAGTCAATCTTTCATTTGGATAGAAAAGTGTGAGGTTAGTTTTTAGGAATTGAAGAAAATGTTAACTATAGCACCTATGTTAGTGTTACCTAATCTTACCAGTAAGTTTGAAGCATTTTGTGATGCATTTGGACAATGTTTAGGATGTGTGTTAGTGTAGCAAGAAAAAGTAGCAGCTTATTCTTCAAGACTACTTATAACACATGAGATCAACTAGCTAACTTATGATTTGGAATTGGTGGCACTAGTTTTCCCTTAAAAATTTAAAGGAACTATTTGTATGGTGTTAAGTTCGAAGTGTTTAGTGATTATAAGAGTCTAAAATATTTGTTTGATCAGAAATAATTAAACATATGATAATGTAGATGAATATAAATTTTGAAAGATTGTAATTTTGAGCTACATTACCATTATAATAAAATAAATGTAGTTAATTTTTACATGTTTCTAAGATGATGGTCAAAGAGATGGAGTGAATGGAAGAATTTATATATTTAAATTTATCTATGCTATTTAAACCAAATAATTTATACTTAATTATGCTTCATATATGAAATGAATTTTTTGAAAAAATTGAAAGAGACTTAATATAGAGACGGATTTCTTAAATACGTCTTAAAAATTAGAATGACGAGAAAGATTTAGAGTTTGAAAAAGATCCTAGAGAAGTGATTAAGTATAAGGAAAGAATATGTATATCTAAAAGAGGGAGGATTCTAAAAGAAACCCACAAGAGTAAGTTAAGGTTTCACTCAGGTTCCACCAAGATATACCAAGGTTTAAAAAAGTTATTTGAGTGACCTAAAATGATGAGAGAAATAGTACAGTATGTTGCATCTTGTCTATTTTGTCAAAAGTTTAAGATAGAAGATTATAAACCCTTTGGAGAGTTGTAATGCTTAGATATTCCAAAATGGAAATGGGATGACATAGTTATGGACTTTGTGACTATTTTTCCTGAAGTCATTTTTGGTTATGACTCATTACGGTTAATTATGGATATATTGACTAAATTTGCTCATTTCCCACTAATAAACATCAATGTTAAACCATTAAATGGTCTAAACATGCTAGACAATTTAAGGTTCTTTTAGATAATCTCATGATCTAGTATGGTTTTGATTCAATTCACACTTCAATGTGTTTATAAACTTGACAAAGGTCCAACCAAATTGTCAAGCGCTTCAATGAATTTTAGTCTTTATTGATTTCACGTAAAATAGAAAAATAATAAATTAAGATTCAATTTTAGTTTTATCAAATTTTACCGTTACTACAGATTATACAAAAACTCAAAAAATAGTCTGATAACAAGGATGAGAGAAGCAATGCACAAGAGTTTTATACTGATTCACCCTTTCTCAAGAACTACATTCAATTTCTTTGCCAACCTAGCAAAAATTTCACTAACAATAGAAAGTTCAATACAAAACACACCAAGACACAATCTTACACCCTGCAAGATCCAACAATACACAGTGCAACATCTGGCTACACCCCTACAATTAGAAACCCTATCTAATTATAATACAATAAACAAATCTAATTATGACACAAGAAACAAAACAATCAATGACAATTGAAAAATTATAACTCAAAATCGTAATTGCTATGAACCAACAGGTTTAAAGATTGCAAAAACACTTCCCTGACTCAAAGAACAGATGAACCACAATGCAGATTAGTCACAAGTCAATGAAAAATTCTCCAAGATTCGGTTTCCAATGTTTTTGATAAAAAAGAATGCATAAACTAAGTAAATTATTTTTGCTCGAAAAGCGATCTCTGTAAAAAATTCTAAATTCTCAAAATTGTGTTTTTTTAGACCTCTCAACTCAGTTATGTATAAAAGATAGACTTGAATAAAAGTAAATTAATTAAAACAACGTTCGAGTTGATTTATTTTACTAAAAACATTTTTAACATATTAAGTCTGATAAATGTTCCTTAAAATATCAGAATAATAGTTTTACTTATGAATTATTAATAAAACAAATTAATCCATTATTATTATTCTTAGAGAATATCCTAATAATCATGACTAATGCAAATGTTAGAGAAAAAACTCTAACACGAATTCTTCAAAACTCTTTCATTGTTAAAAAATCTTTTTCAAAACTTGTCTTTGTCAAGTCCATTCTTCTTTTAGTTAGATGAGGATTAATAACTTGTAATCTAAAAAAATAAAAGATGAAAAATATTTAGTCAAAATATTTTTATATAGGTTTGTTGGTAAACAATAAATCACATCTAATTCGCAATCAATTGACTAAGTTTTACTAAACAAACTAATGTTACAAAAATACAAACAATGATTATTTAAATCTTAACCACTCATAAATATCTAAATATTTAGAACTTTAAGCAATAAAAATAGAGTTTTTTTCATGATAGATCACTTATTCTTCTCGACTTGAAATATTTCTTTGAATATCAAGTTGAGAGAAAAGATGTTACAAAATTATTTTTTATCTCTTATGAGTCTTTATTTCAAATCTTCATACATAACTTTGTGTGTTGAGATAAAAAGGTATAGATATTCATTGACATAACTTATCAAACTTTGATTATAAACTTTTAACCAAACTGAAAAAAAAAAAAACTTAAGACTCAATTAATAGATAATTCTTACCGAGTTAATATAAAAAGCGTCAGAGTGTGAATAAAATAAAGTAACTTTAACCCGTATTTTGAAAAATCATTGATATTAACTTAATGAAGATAAATATGAGATCATTCTCTCTAAACTCATAAAGGTTTTCGTTAACTTAAAATAGTAAGTGCATATGTATCATGTGATGTGGTCCTCGATTAAAATTTTTCTTTTGAACTGAAGAGGTGGTGGTGATCCGTAAGGAACTATTCCGCATGTACTTGACGATGCTTTGTACTACCAAAGCTAAACCAAACCATGACAGCTACCAACCAAATTACGAATCTTTCTTTGCCCCTACACTTCCATGATGGTATATATGCATTATTCACTGTTGCTTTGGGAACATGCAATAGTATTTGTTACTATTACCAAATTCATCAGCTGACAATGAACGCATATTCCAAATAGGAAAAGCAACCATTATTGTTTGTGAAGGAAAATGAATGAGACAACATCATCGATGATAGCTTTATCATCCACTCCACACATCTCAGTGCACCTTATTAGAGTACATGATGCCATTGCAATAATTATCTGTGGCCCACTTCTCCAATACTTTTGTATTTTTTAGTTTAATTTTTCTGTTAAGTTTTAGTGTTATTTTTTTAATGTGTTTCTAAAATATACTGATTTAGTTTAAAATGTTAATTATTATTGTATTTTAAAGACATGGTAAAAGGACAAAACAAAAAAATCTGTATAGAATGTAGGTTTTTTTAGACAAGTAATCTGACGAAGCAATTTCCTAGTCTGTAATATTGTTTTCTTTGTAACAATTCATTAGAATAAAGGAAGACCTAACGAAAAAGCCAAAGGAGCAGAATGTGCAGAACGAAGCCCCTACTAGAAAGAGTGCAACCCTCTGATCCAATAATCTTCTTAGTCTTTATTTAAGCGTGATTGACTTGATTTTGGGACCATTCAGTCTTCCTTATACGCCCATTTAACTTTTCAGATTTACTTATCAAAAGAATAAAATTACTTAAAAAAGTAAAGGTAAAAAGTTATAACCATTAATTTAAAATAGTATTTTAAATTGAATAAGAATAATAAATTGACATCCAATACCATCTTAGCATTTATCCAACACTCTTATTATTTTATTATTTTCTTGAGCAAAGAAATGCAAACGGAAATAAACTAAAAAATAATGATAAATAAATTATATAAGTAGATGTTGTGAGGGTAATTGATAAATCAAGTTCACTACTCAGTTAAGTGTTGTTGGAGTATGTAATTCTTATAAATGTATTTAGTATTGAATTAATTATAATATTTCAATAAAAATTTTATATTATGAATTAACTTTTCTATTTTAGTTTTAAGTTTAAATCATCACAATTCTAATTTGTGCATTTTCCTTAAAAAAAATCCTAATTTTGAATGAACTAAAGGAGCGTGCGACAGGTCTTGTCAATTCAACAAAGATGGAAAATATGAGGGACAAACCTGGTCACTGCCTTTTCCTTCTTCTACGCAAACAATAGACAAATGTTAATGGATCTCTTCATGATTCTAGTTAAAGAATCTTGAGGAAAATATTTTATAAAAAATTGAATGAAATGAGAGTGATTCTGGGTGTGAAAGGAGTAAATTTGTTTTTACTGATATTGTACATTTTTTAGGAAGGGTTTTAATTGTAAAGTACTTAATTGAAAAAGATTTTTCACATTCAAGTTAATAAAAGTTTAAAAATAATAATGAAAAGTAAATACTTCCTTTAGTCAATATTTATACTTATAGATTTTAGATTTTCTTAACTAAAGGTAGATAATAGAATATATTTTATTTTTTTATTGTATTCCTTATGTATTGTCAAGTTGGTGAGTGTTGAAAAATTCAAAATGTTCAATGATTATAAAACTATTGCTAAAACTATTGCTTAACGACTACTTTATTCGAGTGTCTATAAAAAGGATTTCATCCAAAAAAGAATATATAGAGGAGATGATATATGATGCGAAAATATTAAAGTTAAGAGCATTTATCTAAGTCAATAAAGAAGAGGTTACATTATAGCAAAGTGTTGATCAAATGATCAAGCACACTTCACAGCGTTGTAGAAGGATCTTCAAGCTAAATGAAGATTAAAGTATTGAGATCTAGGGAAACTTTTATGAAAAACACTTAGGGTATTTATGCAGCTACCTAGGAGAGTGAGCCCAACCATATTATACGTTACAAGACGTTATCCTCTCTACATAGTAAGATGATTTAAACTATGAGAGGTATTCATTGTTAGACACAATTCTCCCTATTCATTAGATCCAATGATTGGTAGATCATTATAACATCAAACCTTCATATTTTAGACAAGAGTGATTATGATTTAAAAGAGTACTCTATTAGCCAGGAGTGACTAGGTGTAAAGAATACGTAGGGTTAGCCAGGAGTGGCTTGAGCAAAGAATACTCTATATCATGCTAGGAGTGACTTGAGGAAAGAATACTCAAAGGGCTAGCTAGAAGTGACTACGAACCCAAAGAATACTCAGTTAAGTTAGAAGTGGCTTTTGTGTCAAGAATACTCAAGAAATGGCTATGTGCCCAACGAATGGTCAAAGTGTACTTCACAACATTAGTTTGTCTAATTGAACTTGGTTGGTTGACCAAGAATGGGACGTAGTCCATGAGAGAGACAACCAGTATAAAATGTTGTGTACAAGTTCTCTTCTACTTATCCCCTTTACATTTCATGTTATCATCATTTACACTAACCATAGAAGAAGAGTTTATATGTGAATAGTTATTAAAATATGTACCAAAATGTTTTTAAATATAAGTAACCTTTTTGCATCTCTATATGTTGGTTAGACATTAGAACTATAACCTATTCACTTGACAAAGCTAACATCTAAATATGTCAATTAAGTGATTTAATTAAGGTATAAAACCTACGTCTAATGCGGCCTTTTTGAATTAAAAAGCCAAGAACAATTCTAGTATTCAAGCATGTTCGTTTGATTTTTCTCTTTAAGAAAAATGTTTTTGAATTTCACTAGATGAACATGTTGGAAAACATATGTTAAAAAGACATATCTATTTGTCCTAATAAACTTTTTAAGGTCAAGTAGGCATTAGGTGTTGTATGTCAAATGAGAGAATCATAGTTTGATCTTTAGTAAAAAAATGAACAAGCAAATTTCTAGACAATTGATTCAGAAAAGTTTGCAAAGTATTTCAACTTGACATATTAGATGGAAGATTTTCAGCCTAATTATTTTTACAAGCGAAATTGTGTTTTTAGCTTCAAATGATAAATTTTGAAAAGCTTTTAAGAATTAAATAAAAACAATACAACCATTTGTTATGATTTTTCTATTTTTCACAGTTGGTATCAATGCTAACCTCTAAAGGGGTGAGCACTTAACAACGTTTAAAGGAAAAGATCTAATACGAAAGAGCACATAATGAGACTATAGCTTCGTTTTAGTATAATCTTTCTGAGTTTGTGCAAAGAATTAATTTTTAATTAGTTTCTCTCACGCTCATTTAAGAGCATTAATGGGGGAATGACAGGTCTTCCTATACATGATCTCCTAAGCATCTCAGATTAGAATGATGCACGCTACCATGAATGCATCCACGTTGTCATTCATGTTGTAAAAATAGAAACCTTAGACAACGTTTTATCTTCCACTACGCATCAAAAGAGCTATTATTTTCATATTCCTAAGGCCTTTACTCTTATGCACACCTCTCTCTGAAAAAGAAAGCGTGAACCTTTAAGGAAAACCTTCTTGCTCCATCTTTACTTTTGCTTTGAAACTCTAACCTCCAAACTCAATGGCTCCAAAGAAGTTTGCTCAGCCCAACGTATCTATCTCTAACCCTAGTGAAGCAATGCTTGTTTCTTAAAATGTTGTTCACTCCTATAAAGTACTTAAACTTTGCAAGCTTATAGAAAGTTGGATATCCCTTGGAAAGATTGTTTGGTTTGGTAGGATGGCCCAAGTTCCTTGTTCTAAGGGACCATTGGAACCATTAGGCCTACAACCGATTTTGGACAAATGCATAATCTTCTAACAATGATATCGATGGTGCAATAAAGATAATAAATTTATGCATCAAACAATGCCAAAGCGGGACATTTTAATGAAGAAGGAACTATGTTCTCAAACAAGTAAGATGATGATTTAACAGTCGAATGAGTAGACATCTTTTTGTATGGTAAATCACAACCATCATTAGGAACAAGTGTTCTGATAAGGAACTTTCTAAAAAGTTTCAACTTGGTGCCCCAAGAAAGAGTAATTCACGACATTATCTTCAATATCATCTTGCCTCACATAGGCTTAATGGACACATTTAAGAAAAGGAGTGTTTTGTCTAATTTCACCTACTTCATGAGGATACAGTTTAGGTTCCTAAGAAGCAGTTTTGAGGTTCTAAGATGCGGTTTTGTATCTCTAAGATGTAGTTTTTGGCTCCAAAGATATTACATAAGCTCTTACGAATGCAGTTTGACGTTTAAGGATACGACCTGGACTTAAAGGATATGGTTTGGGTGTAAGGGGATACAGTTTGGGTTTTAAGCTATTCAGTATTGAATTTTAAGGATACGATATTGGTTTTAATCTATGAATGTGGCTTGAGTGTATATGGATACAATTTGGGCTTTTAAGGATACGACCTAGGTGTATATAGATACAGTTTGAGCTTCTAAAGATACAATTTTCTGTTCTAAGGACGTGGCCTGGATGTATATGGATACGGCTTGGGCCTCTAAGGATGTGGCTTGGGTTGATATGAATACGATTTGGGCTTTTAAAGATACGACCTGGGTTCCTATGGATGAGGTTTTTGCTTCTAAGGATACAGCCTGATGGATACAGTTTGGGCTTCTAAGGATACGACCTGGGTTCTTATGATGTGGCCAGGGTTCCTATGGATACGGCCTATGCTTCTAAAAATACAGTTTTGGCTTCTAAGGATGCGACCTGGGTGTATATGGATATGGTTTGGGCTTCTATGGATATGACCTGGGTTCTTATGGATATGGTCTGGGCTTCTAAAGATATGCTTTTAACTTCTAAAGATACGACATGGGTTCCTATGGATGCGGTCTGGGTTCCTATGGATACGACTTGTGCTTCTTAAGATATGAATTGGACTTCTAAAGATACAATTTGGCTTCTAAGGATACGACCTGGGCGTATATTGATATGACCTTAGGTTATGAGATGCGGATTTAGGTTCTAAGATGCGGTTTTGTAAAAAAGGAGTTGGCTCTGTTTGGTAAAAGGCACACTTGGGTTTGGTTTGAGGCACAAGGTTTGGTTAAAGGTACTCGGCAGTGGTAAAGGAAACTCGGTTCTGTTTGGGTACTCGATAAGGTACTTGGTAGTGGTAAAGGGAACTCGGTTTTGTTTAGGTACTCAGTAAGGCACTGGGCAGTGGTAAAGGTATTCGAAAATGGTGAAGGTACTTGGTAAGGCTTTAACCATTGCGGAAACACCGACGGCGGTAGTGTCTATTTTACAGAGTAACCTCATAGAGCACCCAGTTTCAATGAAGCTTGTCTTTTTTCTACGCTTTTTCTGTTATTGTATTTTTCAATTCTTTATTCGTCAATTTTCCAATAAAACAAAAACAAAAGCATAATTATGTATGAACATAGGCAGTGTGGCATGAGGGCATGCAATGTAATAACACATAGTGAATATACCTTATTGAACATGAGGAGAAAAACAAAAACAAAGATAGAGCCAAACTGACACTAACATCTAAATACATTCCCATGCTACGTGATCCACTAGAGTGAAAGGTGGTGGTTCTCTTTGGTGTCGAGAAAGTCTCAATGTCACGCGTGCAAGTCAAAAACCTAAATCGAACAGTGTACGGTATGTGTCTGTGTGTGATCAACGTCAGAGCAAAAATATAGTGTGTCTCTAGGCCCCCCTATGTGTGCATGTCCTCTTTATATATTTCTTGCTGACCTTTTAATTCTCCTCAGTCTCATTCTCTCATCATTGTTCTTTATTGAAAATGCATTAACCTTACTCTCAATTAACTTCAATTAAGATAGACAAAGCAAACGAGTGGCACATAGTTACAATACCAAGATGAATGAAGCACAACGTGAGAAGGAGAAAGATACAATTGTAGTTAGGAATGTGAAGGGGTATCAGAAAGAACATCGTGGGGAAAAGAGAGTTATGGGAGTGAATGAGTGTAAATGTGGGAATACCTTAACATGCAACTGTGAGGAGAGTGAGGTACGTGCCTTAATGGTGATGTGGGGGAGAATAAAATGTGAGAAAATAAGAGTGAATAATATCCATTAAGAGAGGAGAATGTGCAGAGCCGTGAACGACATGAATTAATGGAGAGAGTGAAGGTGGACATATAGCATGACAATAATTAATGAAAATGCAGGGTGTGAGTAACAAACACCCTACCCCCTCCTTGTTTTTTTTTTTTATGTTTGACACACCTAATGGGTTGGGCTTAAAACAAAACATTCTTGTCCCTTTTTTTTATTATAATTTTCCTAAAACGTGAAAACATAAATTATTTTATTTTTCTAATAATAACCTAAATTATTTGAAAAATCATTTATATGTATTTTTTTTAATTTATTGTTATTATTTATTATATTTTTACTATCTATATTTTTTTATTATTTTTAAATATATATATATATATATATATATACATATATATATACATATACATATATACATATATATATACATATACATATATATATACATATACATATATATATACATATACATAT
>Ga0099824_1001613_pt1 | contig 32029 bp, 29 predicted proteins | sample SiratrowhiteBW_FD_76837 | JGI IMG/M metagenome (GOLD analysis project Ga0099824, IMG submission 76837) | Root nodule microbial communities of legume samples collected from California, USA - Siratro white BW | ecosystem: Host-associated > Plants > Roots > Nodule | place: USA: California... | reverse complement strand
TTTCGATACAAAATGATAAACCGATCAGAAGACGGTTAATTACAAAATAATCATTAAACATTGGCCGAATATACAAGCCACCAAAAAATCATGACCACACACGGTCGCCAAAGAAGAACCTAATCTAACATATTCACATTAGGGGAAGCCGTCTACTCTACCCCGGCCGCCTCCTCCCCGCCTTCACCACCACCTTCCTCGGCCAGTTCATCCTCCTCACCACTGTCAGGAATCTCAGACAACGGTAATAACTCACCATTAAAGAAAGCCTTCTGATTGTTGAAATTCCCGTCATCAGTGGGAATCTTATAAAAGAAAGCCGCCTGCTGAACAGCCAGCTCGAACCCCTTATCGTGTTGTTCAATGACATGATCCTTGAGTTCAGCCAGCTGCTGATCCAAATGTGCCATGCGGCGGCGATCTTCGTCACGACAAGCCTTTAGTGAGGCTACCTCCTCCTCTAGCTCCTCCACCTCCTCGCGGAGGTCGGTTGCCCTCTTGTTCGACTGTTCCTCCTTCATCTCGGTAACCGAACACCTCTCTCGGAGCATGCCTATCTCCGCCTTCGCCTGCTCCAGCTATTGTTCCAAATCCTTGTTCTGACTGGCTAGGTCGATGTTGGTCGAGAGAGCAGACTTCAGCTAGGAAGCAGAGTTCTCTAAGTCAGCTTTCAACTTCTCCACGTCTTCGCCACCTTTCTTCATCAGTTCGTCACCCATAATACGCCCGACCAGCAAGGTGAGAGTGGCAAGCTCCAAAAAAGCTGTGTGGAGGTCGAAGTGAGTAGTTTTGGCCGAGTAGGGACCAGCTTCGTAGTTGTCAAGTTGAACGCTGACCCGATTAGATACCATGAGGTCATATTTCAGGAAATCCATGCCTACAGGCCGGTCCCCAGAGGTAGTCGACATTCGAAGCCTAGTCGGTGATTAGCGGGAGGACTTGTCTTTTTTGTGCTCCCTATCCTTCCTCTTTTTCGGGCGAGGAGTCGTGTGAGCGAGAGGAGTTGACTATGAGGGAGGTTGGATGACCGATATAGGCTTTACAGCAGATGGAGCCTCCTTAGCCTGTGAAGGCTCAGCCACCCGAGGCCTTTTTCCCTTGTCGGCCGACTTCTAACCGGTCGATGGTCGAGAAGCCACAAGCCTCTTCAAAAGCAGATTCCCACCGGGCGGAGCCATTGACAGTATGATATATGCAACACCAGCAAAGTCAATCAAGAGAAACAAGATAACCAAATATAAAACAAATTCTCTTACCAACAACGGCACGGGCCGGATCGTCAACGGAGTAACACCCTATAAGTCTTCGGGTGGATATTTGGCGGGGCAGCTGATCCAAAATTCCGATGACCAGGAAGTCCTCGGTTGTATAGTCCGACTACGGCCATAACGTAAACTTGACAAGTTTTCTCGTCCAATATAAAGGGAACTTAGGCACCCCGTCATCATACACATACCGGAAGCCCTCTCCCTTTATTATCACTTTGAAAAAAGTTTCTTTAAATTGTTTGTAGGAGGATGTATAGGGGGCCAACAGTCGGTTTTTATTCTGACTAACCAAAGAAAGTCATCCCACCTTCTTACCCGGACGAGTACAGTAATGATGGAGGAAGAGCGCCGGTGTGGCGGTTAAACCCAACCCCAAACACAGCATCCGGAAACCCCAGATATAAGCTCAATTATTCGGATGAAGCTGGGTAGGAGCCACATTTAGCGCCCTCAAAACTCTAATGCTGAACTCATCGAACGACAACTGAAGGTGGGAATCCCTAAAAACTTTGGCATACATAAAGAAAAACGGATCAGGAGAAGATCCCTGACCGTGAAAGACCCGATCGGATAGAAAATTACGACGAAAGTCGAATATGTCGCTGGGAAGGTAAGGATCGAATATATCTACACTATCAACAAAAGATTGAACAGAAGAGGTGGAAGTAAATACAGATGTGGCTTTCGCCACTTTGGAATCTAACCAGTCGGTTTCGAAAGGAGAAGGCTCGGAATTTCCATCAGAACCATCTCGGTCAGACGAACCTATAACCACATCGTCGACCTGTTCGATCCTTGGCCTCTACGCACTTCCCGGCTCATCAAGGAACCCAAGCTGCCGCTAATATCACGTTCTTCACTACCCCGCACAGATCCACCCGAAGACCGAAAGCTCTCCAAAGACGAGTAACTAGAAAAAGAATCCATTGTTACCTCAATAAAGACAGACCGACCGGTTTGTATGAATGGAAGACCGAGTACAGGAAGGAGGCAAAGAGTTGCAGAAGTAAGAATTTCGTTCCACCGCAAACCTTATTTATAAAGGCGGAAGTTCAACCGTCGCACAACCAGCACCGTCCGATTCCAACCAGATCAAGGGCTCACAGCAACAGGCACATCATGTCATCACGACTCTCGAGAGCGCGCGAAAAACCCTTTGCGACCTCTAATTCCCTCTTCTGAATATATGACGGACCAGTCGACTGAATTGTTCTCTTACTCCCTGATTATAAAATCCTTTTCGGTCATTACATTCCCTCAAGGACTTGAGGGGCCTATGTACTACATGGTAGACCGAACACCAAAAATCAACACATAGTTGCATGACCGACCGACTAATGTCCGGTCGGAAGACCGAGAATTTGCAGGGCCATACAACTCTCTCTACAATTGACACGTGGCACCAATCAGATAAGAAGCCACATTGGGCCGTAGGCCCATCCACTTAAGGCCCACCTAAATGAGTATAAAAGACAAGGGAACCCCACAAAATAAAGTACTATTACTTGACCCAATTTTATCTGACTTTTTATTAGAACATATACTGACTTGAGCGTCGGAGTGCCTGCAAGACTTCCTCCCAGGACAATGCACCATCAGAACCAAGAAAGAAAGATAGTTTGACTTTATCACAGAAAAATACCTAAGAGGAACTATGGGAGCCGACTGGTCTCCTATAATAACAATTTTGTATGTTAAGCAGTAGAAAATGGTTTTGGTTCGCATTTCTTGGCAACAAAACAAACATCTCTGCATCTTATTTCCCTCAAAGATATTTTCAGAAAAAATGAGGTGGGAATAGAAAAATCTCAGTGCAACTGAAAAAACGAGTCAGTTTCAACCACACTGCAAAATCACACTCAAAGTTTCAAGCTTTCAAGTCGCAACCACCAATGGTCATAGTCGCATTATCCTCCTCTCTTCCCGCCGGGAGGAACCTCTTCTCCTCCTTACCGTCAACGCCGCCACCCGCCGACCGCACTGCCGCCGTTTCCGCCACTCCACCACCGCCAATCCCCGTCCCCAAGTACCTCCCGCCGCGAAAATCCCAAAACCCTCCTCAACCCCCGACCCCGAATCCCGGCCTCAAATACCACCGCCACTCCAAGTACCTCAAGCGCGTGCCGCGCGACGGCGTCGTCGTCTCCGATGACGCGGACCGCTCCGTGATTATCGGTGAGTCCGGCGTGTCGTACCTGCTCCCCGGTGCGCCGTTCGAGTTCCAGTTTAGCTACTCGGAGACGCCGAAGGCGAAGCCGATCGCGATTAGGGAGCCGGCGTTCCTGCCTTTCGCGCCGCCCACGATGCCGCGGCCGTGGACGGGGAAGGCGCCTCTGAAGAGCAAAAAGAAGAAGATTCCACTGTTCGACTCGTTCAATCCTCCACCGGCCGGCACGAAGGGCGTGAAGCGCGTGGAAATGCCGGGGCCGTTTCCCATGGGGCAGTTCCCGAAGGAGGGTAAGACGAGGGAAGAGATTCTCGGGGAGCCTCTGAAGAGGTGGGAGGTACAAATGCTTGTTAAGCCCATGATGGCTGATAACCGCCAGGTTAATCTTGGAAGGGATGGATTAACGCATAACATGCTGGAATTGGTACATTCACATTGGAAGCGTAGCCGTGTCTGTAAAGTTCGTTGTTTAGGTGTTCCAACTGTTGATATGGATAATGTTTGCCATCATATTGAGGTTCGGTGTCCCTTTTCTTTAAGCTTGATTCGTAATTTTGTGATTGCAAATTTCTTACATCAGAATGTATTTCCGATTTTGATACCAAGTACCAACATTTGCACCAGATTATTCCTGGGCATGTTTTCAAGAAATGAAAACACGTTAGGGCCTGTTTCTTCAAAAGATTATTTTTTATGATTTTAACTTAAGCATATAAGCTTTCGCTTTTTCTTCTCCTATAAGTATTTTTGGATAAGGATATCCAAATATGCTCTTAGATAGAGAACTTTTAGACTATTTCCAGTGCTCAATTGCTTCCAAAGATTGCATATAATTAAGCATAACAAAATTTTATCCGTTAATAGGAGGTCAATTGTAAGAGTTAGAAATTTAAGTTAACACTTACTTTAATGGGGAAATATTTTAAGTTAACACTTACTTTATCAACCTCAGCATTGAAGTGAGTCTTGTATAAAGTGTTTAAATCCATTTAGCATTCTAGAGCCTACAAAATTAACATATGCAACTCATTTAAGCACTCATTGCATTGTGGATGCTCTGAGCTGTAAATATTTTCAGTGTTTTTGAAATTGCAGTCTTTGATAGATTTTTACAATCCACCAATGACAAATAAATGTTCTCAGCACTGGTGCACATATGATTTGGCTGTACTTGAGCGAGTAGGAAATTTCGTTTACAAGGGGAGACTGGCTTTGAAAGTTGTTGTAGCCTTTCTTCTCTTTTCACATTAATGTTTTTTAATTTTTATCTAAGTAATAAGAAGGTAGCAATATTCGGTTGAATTTTTCTGACAGGTTCTGTTTCATAGTTAAGGCATTTTCTTGTCTTCAATGAAGTCTTCAGTTCATAGTTAGATTGAGAATAATTTTATTGATGCTTTGTTTGAGTCAAACTTTGTATGTCATGGCAGGAGAAAACTGGGGGGAAAATAATTCATCGAGCTGGTGGTGTAGTGTACCTTTTTCGTGGCAGAAATTACAACTATAGAACTCGTCCACAGTATCCAGTGATGCTCTGGAAGCCAGCTGCTCCTGTTTACCCAAAACTTATAGAAGATGCTCCAGGAGGATTAACAAAAGCTGAAGCTGATGAATTACGGATGAAGGGGAAAAGCCTGTTACCAATTTGTAAATTAGGTAACCATCTAATGGGATCGATTTCTGTCTTTCTCATGCACATGCACACATAGCATGAAGAAATTTGACAATATTGTGTACCCTTTCGCCTTTATTTGTCTTGCCTGGAGCAACTGAAGTCACAGAAGTTAAGGCAAGACTTTGTCTAAACTCGAAGTCTTTATTTATACATATTTTTCAAAGGTCATGGAAATAAATTTTGGTGCCATTAATAGTTGTCTGAGTTCTGCAATTTCAGAGTTCATTAGGATTGATAATTGATAGAAATGGTTCAGAATCTAAATTAAAGAATGATATCTTTTTTGGGAAACCAGATCCTTTTTGTTGTGCCAATGTGGTAGCAGCCTTAGGCTAGGATTAAAAGATAAACAAAATGAATGATTTACCTAGATATTCAAGATTTCAGGATTCTTCCCCTGTCCCCACTCTTTAATCTTCTCATCATTCTCTATCAACCTTCCCTCTTTATTTATAGGCAACATGCAATATTTCTTCTACTATCTCTGCCCATCCAATTACCCTATCTAACTAACTCCCTATATGTCAGAAACAAAGTGTGGAAAGTATACTCTATTTAAAGACCAACTGGGTTTAGGAAGAGAGAGTTTGGTGATGCTGTGGAATGTTGTCTGTGAAGACAGGTTTTATCCTGTGTGAAAGGAACAATCGGTTCCTTTGTGAGAACTGTATTCTTTTGTTTTTCATCAATAAAGAGGTCATTTAGAATTATATTGATTTCTTTCTCTTCCGAGCGGGTTAGTTAGTGGAGTGGGTGAAGCGGTGCTAGTGGGGTAGTTGGGAGTGCATTCTTCAAAGGAACCTAACACCATAAGAGACACGTAACAAACTAGTGAAGGGTACTGATCAATAATATGGGAGTATCACTGACACTGCATATTAGGACTAAAAAGAAGGGAACATAAGGGTTCGTGAAACTACTTAGTTAAGGGAACCAATAAAATAAAAATGGAGAATGAAGGTTAAAAGATTATCCAGACAGAGTAGTAGAGCATGTTCAGGGGAAACTCTTGTAAGATAACTCTTTCACCCCTTCTCTGTCGTTCTGCAATCTTTCTCTTTTTCTTTGTTTATATCTATCAATCTTTCAATGCTCTGTAACAATTTGTCTAACCTTCTGGATCTCATTGGCAAATAAGTAGAAAGTTTTATCTCTTGAAGAAATGACCACAGATCAGGCCTACAGCCTCTTTCATTATTTTCCAGAATTTCTGAGATTAAGAAGAGTATTGATAGAATTGAAGACCTTAAGTAGTAAATATTTGCATAACATGATGAAGAAGTATGGAACTGGTCTTGAAGTGAAACAGGCAAAAGCACAAATGTGGTTAGGCTTTCCTTCATCACAATTGAACAAGAAGAGGGAAAATGTGGAAGAAGGGTGTTAAGAATTTGGAATTGATGAACTTGTTCTTGGTTGAAGACAGTCCTAGTTCCAATGGAAGCATTGCATCATTGAGTTGGATGTCAGAGCAGCAAAATGGAATAGTCGTTAAATAAGGTGCTGGAAAGCAAGAAACGAAAGAGGGTCCGGACAAGTGACAGAACAGAGGATGACCCTGTGGCAGAGGTGGTAGTAGTAGAAGTTGAATCTGTAGATGCAACAATTAATGGGTCTTCAAATCTCGGCTTTGGTGTATATAGAAGAATGGTAGAAACTGGTTCAAATTCAAATCGATGAAATTTTCATTCTTATGCAAATATATTGATTGCTTCAGCTGCTTTTTAAATACAATGGGTATCTTGTGTTGTGAGAAATTTGGTAAGTGTGGATTTCTCACCCACATTTTCTTTGAAATAAGATATGGATTGGAATAGTGGCACATGTCAATTATGTACACATGCAATAATGGAATTCCAGAAAATGGGCAGCTTGTTTGCCAAATTGGCCAAGCCAAAGCTTGGCTTAGGGTTTATGTTCTTGAAAAAGTAGATAGACATAGAAAATTTGTCCATTCAGGTCATTTTTTGAATAATGGGCAAATCCTCCCAAGTCTCTGGAAAACAAATTATTATTTGAAAATGAAAGTCTGACTTCTGTCAGGATTTTGTCCTCACACGTTCCTGAGTGAGGAAAATATGAATTCACTATTAAGTGCTTTGAGCTTAGAGGATTGAGGCACAACCCCTTGCTCTAAAAATTTTATTGCTAAGAATAAGAAAAAAATAGTTCATGGTTTCAGGCTCAAGCAGATAGATACATTTACTGTCAAGCTTTGACCCCCAGAACAAGCCTAGATTCACTATGTTTTTCTTGGCTGTTGAATTTCAAAGGTACATGGTATTGTTAGGACAGAGGGGAAGAAAAGTAGTTAGAGACCGTTAGAATAGTTGGTTAGTTGGAATCAGTTAGATAAATTACGGAGGAATTGATTAAGTATGAAAGGATTTATTCTGACAATTAAAAAGTTTGAGGGGAAGGGACCACTCTGTGAAGGGGAAATCCTTGTAGGAGAGTTCTTTTGTTATCAGTCATTCAATAAATTTGTTTCTATCATTCTCTCTTTTCTTTCATGGGTTCGTATAATGTTCAAATAAAATATTTGACTATGGGATGCTATGGGCTTTTCAAGATGAAATATTCCTGGATAGTAGAGTAAGTATGTGAGGTGATGAAAATAGAACTAGTCAAAAATCTGATAGTTAAAGGAAACACAATTAAAATCTAGAAGTAAAATGGATGAATTGTCATTATGTTTGATGTTACGTTTCCTGATCTGTATGTTTATCCTATAACTTTCTCCAATTTTGAATTTTTATTGATATTACATTCTTTATTTAGCTGATTACACATTAATTTAAGACATAAGTTATGGTTCTTATTTCTAAATTTATACCTCTAATTTACTTCTATAATGTTACAGCAAAAAATGGAGTATATACATCCCTTGTAAAGGATGTCAGAGATGCTTTTGAAGGAAGTATTTTGGTGAAAGTTAACTGCAAGGGATTGGATCCTAGTGATTACAAGAAAATAGGTGCCAAACTCAAGGTATCAACATAATAGACTTTGTATATCAACTTGTTGCTTTTGCTCCCTGTTTGCTGTGGTGGCTTGCTTTGTTCTTTTTGTGCCTTACTAGTTATGGTCGTAACAAACAATTTTTATATCTTTTCTGGGTATTAAGTCAATAAAATGAATTCAAAGTGTAGAAGGAAGTCATAAATGTTCAAAGGAAATGAGAAAAACATACTAGCTTTGGAGAGGAAAATATTAGATTCAATATGGTATTTGTTCAGTATCCAATATAAATCTTTAACTTATTCTATTCAGGGATGCAAAGTTTGGCTTGTGATGCAATTTACTAAATTTGGTGGAAGCAGTTGGCAATATGTCTATATCTATGAGTGTTCACGAATGGGAACCCTTTTTGGTTAAATCATATCGCCGGATGTAATTACTATAATCCAATTTCAGAATAATGCAATTCGAAAGTTACATGCCAAGAGGATTGCAATTCTTTTGAAGCCTTTCATTCGTGGGTATGAATCTATATATATTATTGCAAATGGAGAAAATGAAAGGAGTTTATTCATTGAACAGAAATAGGAGAGAAACTCTCCTCCAAGGCTTTTCTCTTCATCTGTTTTTAAACTTTGCAGCTGTTTGGTTCACCAAAATTCTTGAATGACTCCTTTCTACCCTTGTTCATGCTAGAACAATAGGTTCTAGAAGGGGGATTGAATAGAACACTAAGCTCTTCTTGCAATCAACTCAGATTAGACCGTCTAGCATCAAAATAATCAATAGTTTTATACTGGTTCACACAAACACAGATTATGTTCAATTCTCTCTTAAGACAACTTTTTAAGAGGTTCCATTAATCAAACAATGAATACAATGAGTACATAAATCACTCCTAATTATCATGAGTACACAAACCACTCTTAATTATCACGAATAAACATACAACTCTTGATTATCCCATCTTAATCTCTCCCAAAAGCTAAGATATCAAAACAAGTAACAAATAACTCTAAAAAGAGAAGAGATTTTAAGCACACCACAAAAAAATTTAGCAAACATATATGCATATTAAATATCAGTTTGTGGTTATCCTGCTATCCGATATCCCACTTTTACAGTCAACTACTCTGCTCCACTATCTGGAAATGACAGCTAACCAAGTCATATATTGTAATTGGAGAGCTTATACCTTTGTAAACCCCACACTAGAATCTCATACTTCCAATGTGGGACGTAGGTCCTATACCTCGTAAAGTGGGTTGGTGGGGATTATCGGGTGATGATTATTGGGGTGCCAACGGAGAGGGGGAAGTGATTAAGGATAGAGCGAGTCACATTTGGTGTCAAATGAAGTTAGGAAGTGGTTGTGGTGAGTCAAGCAGTTTGAGGTGGTTATCGATTTAGGTTTGTAAGGCATACAGTTGAGTGATAATAGCTTTGAGGTGATCTTCAAGGGTGGTGAATGTGGGTGTGGAAGGAGAGTGAGCTGATGAAAGAACCAATTGATAGAGTGCTAAAAGCTACATACTTTAACATACCTAGGACTATCATTAGAGGCTATGATGAAAAAGATGAAAAGGCTATTGAAAAGATAAATACAATAAAGCAACATGTAAGGAGTAAAGACCCAGAAACTTGTTATCTCATAGTTTAGGATTGAAGATAATGTTATAATTTGACCGCAAACGTGACATATTCTCACAAGCTGGATCGCTATTCAAGTATATGGTGTATAAATCAGCAAGCCCTTCTGGCACCTTCCATAAAACTGACTAGCCAGTAGAAAGTCATTGAGTGAAGAAATCACCCCCTTGCGATTTCTGTCTCAGTAGAGACACTGCCTGAACGAGTGAGTTGGACAGACTACTACTTTTTGCAAGCTCGTGAACAACTCATCTTGCTTTCTCTTTGTTAATGTTGAGATCTGATGGGATTTTTTCATATACCTCCTCGTCATCAAACTCTCCAGTACCATAAGAGTAAATATCATCAACAGTTTTTTTGAAGAGGATCTCTCTCAAGTTCTCAGATACCGTACTGTCTAATTCAACATCGACTTCCTTATCTGCTTCATATTAAGCCTACCTTGAGTTACAGCAGTCTTGATTATTTTCTGAGGTTATTCTTGAGGTAAGCGTACTTGCTTCTGGAGGTTACTAAGCTGCTCCACGCTGGCCTTTGTCTACTGACCATCAGCTAAAATGACCTCAGCTAGTTTCCTAAAAGCATGTCAGCTAGACCCGTGCACTTCCACTATTTTATTACCACTCAATCTCAGGGTACCACTTAATCATCCTTCTTTGTAGTCATCTGAGCACCAAATTGAACCCTTGTCACTTCACCAGTTAGACAGAAAAGTAAGTATTTATTGTAAAGATCAGTCTATCCCTTTCAGGAGGATCATCTTCAAGAGTAATTTCTGTCTGGCCAGGTTTGCCCTACTTTTCCGTAAGATCTTCATTCAGTCTTATTTTCTTGACTGTCTGAAGTGACTCCCATTCGTCACTCCCGTTTGTCATCCACTTTGTGTAATGTCCTCTTCTTTCAAGGGTTCTTCAGTTGAAATCTCACTCGGCTCTCCTATAATATCCTCCATCAATTTAGTTACAACTAAGGTGTTGAAAGCTATCATCTTCTTTAGTTCGTTTGCAGACTCTGTACGATTTTCAGCAGCTCGGGCACATTTAATTAATAAATATCTTCCTTACTGCCTTTTTTGGAATAGACATAGCAACCTCCCTAGTAAGTCAAGTCACAGGCCATGTGCTGCTTTTCTTACTGCTTTCTGGATTTCAGCATCATATCCATCGACCTCCTGTGGAATCGTCCTTGACAACCTTTTCAAACAAACTGCCTCAGATACCTGAATGAGCTGCTTCAACTATCTGTAGAGGTATGCGAAGCATTCTTCACTCGCTCCAAACCGTACTTATCCAAGCCGGTCACAAGACGAATGGATACCACTTGTAGATCATCTTTTATCAGTAATTGAATGTACAGAAGGCATAATTTTATTCATATGTAAATCAACGTATGCGTAGAACATGAGCAGAACAGAAACTATAAGTTGATAAACTGATAAAAGATAGTACCAAAAAAATAGGATAAAACAGATTTATCCTATTAGGCAAGATGATTTTTATTTATAAAAAACAACATAAAGATTAATAGATTCTATTTGTTAATTAGTTCCAACAGTTATATCTTCAACAAATCCTATATATTAAATAAAAAAACTTAATGAATGACAACCTTACAAGTGTTTTCATCTAATTTTTATAAATTTAAAATAAAATCAAATAATATTAAAAGATAATGTCTTAGGCAAGTCCGATAAATTCTCAGTCATTTAATCTTGTTTCTTTCCGGCTTCGAGCCCATTCTTCAGTGTCAGCTCTGGGCAAAATGAGGGAATTGTTACAATTTATTACTGCAACAATTATGCATTTTCTTTATAGTCTTTAATATATTTGTTCATAATAATACAAGGTCACATTCAGTTTAGGTATTGCCATAATAATTTGAAATAGAATCCGGTGCTTCATGCATTTTGATCGTCTTGTGTTGGCAGGATTTGGTTCCTTGTGTGCTGTTGTCTTTTGATGATGAACAGATATTGATGTGGAGGGGCAAAGATTGGAAATCAAGGTACCATCAACCTGTTCCAGTTTTTACACCTTCAAAACCAGCTACAGGGAATTCAGAAAATTCAGGTAAATTCGGTTGAAACCATTTTGTTTTTGAATGTCCTGTCCCCATTGAACTCTTTTATAATTAATAACCGTATGCATACATGTTTGTGTATAATAATTATTAGATATTCTTAGTGTAGTGCAAGGGACGTGCAAAAATGGGAGTTCCCAGTATAAATCCTAAAACGGAAAAGAAAAGCTTACTGAAATGAAAATTCAGAGATACAATTAATTAGTATCTTATGTTCACAATAGGGTGATTGTAATCAATCCTGGCTCTCGAAAAGAAATGGTTTGTTCTTAAAACAGACTAGGAGTTTAGGACATGCATTTAATGCAATTCCCCCGCTGATCATGCTCCAATAAGTACTCAAATCTATCTCTCTCTCCCTCTCCATGTATTTCAATGGATTTTATTATACAAATTTAAGGAATGACTATTAACAGAAACACATTAGAAAAGCATTGCTTCGAGGTTTCATGAATTTTGTCGAAGGTGATTGCTTGTTTGGGGTATAGTTGAATTAACCTCGAGTTTGGTAGCCTTTATGTTGTAGGGAAGCTTACACAATTGTTTGGCGCCTTTATATAGGGATATTATGAGGGAATTAAGTAAAGAAATTTTACCGTTGCTTTATGTTTTTCAAACGAGACAAATTCAGTTGCACACGTGGAGATGCATCTAATCTAAGGAAGTTCGTTGAAATTCCTTATGTAATACCTTCATTATGTTATTTTGTATGCGAAGGTAACTCATTTTACCCGGATGATTTTTCATTGCATTGAGATTAAGTCTCTCACTTTATCCACTAAGTTGCAAATGTGGTGACCGTAAAAGCTATGATAAACATTCTATGTTCGGTGGTCTTTTCCCTACCGCTCGTTGATTATTCTACTGCTGTCTGTTATACTGCTTTCACATGCATATGTTCCTTTAATTTTTTAAAATGTATTTACAATCAGCCTCCAAGAATTGTTATTTCTTTCCTGCGCCATAGATGAATTATATGAAACATTTTTATCCGTTCGTTTGATATTGGTAAAATATCAATTGAACATATGCCGAGCAACATTGTAATGTTTTGACAATGTTAATCAGGTGAGGCTGATGACAACCAAACTGAGCATAGCGACAACAATGTAGTGAACACAAGCCCAAAAATGTTGTCTCTGTGGAAGCGTGCAATTGAGTCAAGCAAAGCTTTGTTGCTGGATGAATTTAATCTTGGTCCTGATTGTCTCTTGGAGAAGGTAGAGGAATTTGAGATTGCTTCACAGGCTTTGGAGCATTCCCATCCAGCATTTAGTTCGTCATTTAAGGAAAATGACCCAGAAGGTTCAACTGCAAACTTTGAAAATAGCTATTCTAGTGACGACTTTCCTGCTGAAGAGGAGGATGAAAATGAGGATGAAGAAGATTATGATGACTACCATGATGAAGACGATGACTCGTATGTAGTGGACACATCAGCTCAACCCGGATCATTAGGTGTTGATGTGATTGTCAAAAAGCTAAACCAAAGACCATTTGAGTAAATACTAAATTCAAAATAAAAATGACAATTAGCAGGCATGAAATGTAAATTGAGTAAAAAAAAAAAAATTAGTCATCTCATCTAAATAAATAAATGTTAAAAAAATGAAATTGCATGAAAAAAACTTGTTATTTAGATTTAGTTTGAAAAGACTAAATTGTTCTTAAATATAATTTTTAATCTTACCTATAATTAATGGAGTTGGAAAGATATTTTAAAATATATTTAATGGTAATAATTTAAGTAATTAAGAATTAATTAAGAGTAGTTCAATTTGATTAAATTTATTAAACTATATACTGTGGATTAATTAATCTAAATCAAATCATTTTTAGAATTCTGTTAGAAGTTTTTTTCTTGTAAGAAAAAGACATACATTTTGTCAATGACATACTTCAAGAATTCTGGTTAAAATATTAAAAGGCTTTTTCTTATAAAAGACAACACACGATATTGCATTAAAAAGTTGTAAAAGAGTGTACTTCGATGCATTTTAAATGTGAGAATAGAAATGTAAATGAATTTCTATATGTGAATTATTTAAACTTTTATTGGGTTAAATATATGATTAACCTCTTAACTAACGGAATAAGTATGTTTTTTGGTAAGATGAAATAATTAATTTGGTTTTGTACGTGCATGTATATGAATTCTATCGTAGACAATTAAAATTTATATAAGAACTTGCATGGATATTGAAAACTTATTTAATATTTTATTCAACTAAATATATACATTATAATTCTATTTACAAAAAGGTTGTGTTTAAAGAAATTGTAAACGCTATTTACAAACTTACTTCAAAATGAAAAATTACATAATCATTTTGATTTTAATTTATTGAAAATTGTGAATTTTGGAAAATTTTATTTCTCATTGGAATCTCTCATAATTCTATGATTTAATTAATTTATTTATAAGTAAATTCATTCATAAAAATTGAATCAGATCAAATTTATCCGTTTAATTCCATAGAAGGATAATTATTTATTTATTATTTATTAAAATCTAATAAATTAACAAATCAATACGAAACAGATAAAAACAATAATCTAATCATTTTTTATAATTAAATATTTCATAACTTTATTTTTAAAAGTTTTCAAAAATATAAAATTATACAAAATTTACTTTTGAAAACTTTTTAAAAGTATAAATTTAAAATCTTATTTGTTTTAAGTTTTAAAGAGTATTATCGAAACAGATATTCACCTATGAAAAAATTATTAATGAGTAAATTGAATTGAATTTTTATTAAATGAACAAAAAGATGTTAGATTTTTCTTAAAGATCAAAATAAATGACAGTAGGAATTCATTTTGAGTAAAGCATAGTAGAAAGGATATAGTGAATAATGGCCACGAAATATTATTTAGTTGTAATAATAGACTTATAACAGGTTTTAATTCCCAGTAGCTTTCAAAGAATTTCAACCCATAGGATGTTTTTGTTAAACAAAATTGTAGTCTGTCATTCAAAATTCATGTTCTGAACTAACCAAACTAATCTAAGCAGTTTATTTTACTCGTTCCCAGCGAAAGACTCATCAAACTCACGTAAATGAATAAAATAATAGAATCCAAGAATTTGGGACATCACATTCACAAACACGCAATACCTCAAAGATTCAATACCAAAACCTGAAGCTTCAAACTCAATTTAGCTTTAAAAAAAGTACCAAATAATAGCTTTGCTTACATTGCTATTAAAAGCGTATGCTGTTTTTGTCTGCTCTTACTGTTCAACAACCTCAACACAATATGCTCTTCTCATATATTCATCAATCTCTCTCTCATAAAAGAATAAAGCAAAGCATCTTCTTCCCTCTAAATTTTACTTCTCAACACTTAGTACTACACCTTTCTTTCTCCCCATCGGAATCACCCTTATTTTATTTTGTTTTTTCTTCAATTGTATCAAGTAATGAACTTTTCGAACACTGGGATGAACCCATCTCAAGTAAGGAATCTACATTTTATCTTCTTATCTATCCCACCTTAGCTTACACTCAATCTCTCTTATCCCACCTCACTTTCAAATTTCTCAACAACAATAATCATCTCAAACTACATTCTTTTCTAACCATTTGTGCTAAGGTGATTTTTTTTTTTTTTTTATTTTCTACTTTCTTTTTGCATTCTTTTCTTTTTTTTTTAGTTTTTTTTTTTTTTTTTTTTAGTTTCCACTTTCTTTTTGCATGCATATCCTTCGTATCTTTATTTTTACATTTGCAATGTTGGTTATCTTTGTGATGTCTCTGTAGAATTTTTCAAGTTTTCATTCGTTATATCTTGTTGTTGCAGTATTGTAGTTGGAACTGAGTGTTATGATCGAAAAGGGTGGTCCAATGCAAGAGTTTCTAAGTGTTCTAAGAAACTCATCAAGAAGAACCATTTATCTCTGAGGATATATATTTACACATAACTCATGAGTTTCTTATCCTGGCCTTCTAGCCACTCATGGCAACCCACCATGAGTTCAGACACCACTACCCTTAGTTATTGGTTGAACTGGAGGTTCTTCTTTTGTGCTCTATGGATTTTAGGATCCATGGCTCTAGCTTTTTTTCTAATATTCAAGTATGAAGGATTCAATAAATCAAGATCAAACAGTGGAGAAAGTGAAGGAGAAGAAGCTGGATTATTGTATGAGGATGAGGCATGGAACACCTGTCTCAAAGGAATTGATCCTTCATGGCTGCTGATTTATAGAGTAATTTGTTTTATTGTGCTTTTGGCTTTGATCATTGCCAGTGTGGCTGCAGATGGAGGAGGCATATTTTACTTCTACACTCAGTGAGTTACTTTAGTTAACCATATTCTATCTTTATTCTTCAATAAAAAAATGCCTACATTAACATATATATCACTTCATAATTAACATTTAACAGTGGTTATAATTTAGAAAACTAAAACCAAATTTGAATACTATCGATAGTTATAATAAACTGTTGTTTTTAAATATTCTAATCTTGTCTTTTTTTTTTCTTGTGCTGAACAGATGGACCTTTACATTGGTCACTATTTACTTTGGGGTATCTCTTATGAAAAATTGAAAATGCATTGTATATAGTTGTTTTTTTTATTCTTTGGTTCATATCTTATGTGATTGGGTTGTTTGTTATCTGAAATTGATTTTCAGCTTGGATCATATTTCTCCTTATATGGATGTTCCCTGAAACAAGATAAAATTGGGAGCAATTCTTTAGATGCAGAAGTTGGCACTTACATGCATGATCGGAAAATTGCTTCTTTATGGGGTTACGTTTTTCAGATTATATTTCAGGTAATTCTTTAGTTATTTAATTGGGATACGTATTTAACCTTCTTCCATTTTTTTTCCTATCAAACAATTTATAAAAGCACTTTATTTTCACTTCTTTTCTCTCCCTAAAACAAACACCCCATTATTTAGGTGGAGCAAAAAAAGTTTCTTCATAGCAGTTATAAAAGGAAAATTTTTAAACCCGGCAACCCTAGTGAGTTAACTCATTTGTGTTTGAGGATAAAGTTATATTTTTCAATAGCATATTTTTCCTTAATATTTCATACCTAAAAAAGTGTTAGAAAGAAACTTAATACCTTAAAAAGAAAAAATGTATGTTTTTTATTTAACAAGCAGAAATTTAGTTCTGGAAAGTATGAGAGGAGAATTTAGAATATTTGTTTATTGTTTTTCTTTAATTGGGGATGAGTTACATAGTTTGGTTTTCATTGTGTGGTTAATTTGTTTTTTTCTTTTCATTTTCTTTTAAATATATAGACTTGTGCAGGTGCTGTAGTGTTAACTGATTCAGTGTTTTGGTTCATCCTTTATCCTCTTCTGACCTCCACCAAAGACTATAGTGTCGATTTTGTAAGTATAATCAACATTCTCCTTTCTCTCTCATTTAGCCCTTTTAGCTGCGAAATTGTTCAAATATCATAAAAATGTTGGGGATTCTTCGAACTTTCAACCTATATTGATTAAATTAATTGTTAATTTCTTTTTCTACTTTTTTTTATAATGTTTACTGTTAAGACCACTATCATTGTGTTAGCTGAAATACTTTATTTATGGCGTAGCATATGAGGGAGAAACATCAATGGGTTTGAGGGTAAATAGATAGTGGATATATGTTTGCAGGATCTTTTTCCCCAAAAAATAGCTTTTTCATGTATACATGTTAGAAATGAAGAAAATTTTATAAGTTAACCTATACATAAATTAATTTTACTTATAAAAAATTTATTTTTTAATTAAGAAGATGGTCCAAACGTATAAAATGTTAAATTATAAATGTTAGGTTGGTTTTCCTTTCATCTGAAAATATTTGCTTTTTTTGTCATTTTGCAGTTGGTTTTCTGTCTGCATTCAATTAATGCACTTTTCCTCCTCGGTGACACATCATTGAATTGCATGGTGAGTTCTGGATTATACACATATTTATTTTATTTGAATCGAATCATTGAGTTGATTTTTACTCTTTCCTTTGGATATTTTAGGATTCAAAAATTTTCTATAAATATTTTTTATTTTCAATAAAATATCAAAAGTTTTCTATTAAATTTATCTTAAATAAAATCAATATAAATTCTGAGTATTTTTCAACAACCACTATTAATCACACAATAATATTAATACTTTTTAGGACAAAATTTAAACAAATTTTGTTTGTATTCTCTCACGTTTCTGTTAGAGTTTGCAATACAAATTTATATTTATGTAATTCTTGATTACACATACATGTGATTTAAAACTTTAAATATAATTGAGGAATAACACAACTATTTATTCCTAACAAGTGCAGAGATTTCCAATGTTTCGATTTGCGTATTTTGTCTTGTGGACGGCTACTTTTGTGATTTTTCAGTGGATCATCCACGTTTGCGTTTCACTTTGGTAAAACCTTGTATCCCTTGTTTTATGAGTCATTCTTTTGTTAACATTTATGACTCATTTTTTAGTACAAGAGAATGGTTCCTTTCATAACTTAACAATCTTTGTAACAGGTGGCCTTATCCTTTCCTTGATCTAGCATCCCCATATGCACCCTTATGGTATGTTCTAAAACTCTATTTCTCACAATTCTCTTCTCCTTGCTTCATAAAGTTTAACATATTTAACCAAAAAAAGTAAAGTTGAACATAGTCAGGTTCATGAGCTTGCTTATGAGAAAAATAGACCCATCAAAACTATATTTACCAATGAGTAGTTAGTTCAATTATAATACATACTAGATTCTCCTTTAAAAACATCTCTTGTTTAAACCTTACTTAAGGGAAAAAAAAAAAAAATAGACTTTGGAAGAAGAAACCATTATGGTGTAACATTGCATGTTCAGGTACTTGGCTGTGGCTTTGATGCACTTTCCATGCTATGGTGTCTTTGTTTTAATAATAAGGATGAAGCATTTGTGGTTATCAAGATCATTTCCTGGCTCTTCCCGGTTTGTAAGGTGATCACAACACTTTCCACAATATTCAACTTCAACTGAGGGCTACCATTTTGCCAAGCAAAAGTGATTTTGAAGATCAGAATTAGAATATTCCAGCTGTGATGTAAATTCATCCCTCTCACTCTGACCCCTACAAATATTATGTGCATGTATGATTTGAATTCTCTAACGCTTTTGCCAGGTTAAATTAGAAGCAGCTTTTAATAGCTTCTACATCTTCTATAGCTTTTTATCACGTTATTTGAAATTTTGGTTTAAACATGTACAAAAAGAGGGATAATATTGCATAATCATGAAGTTTGAAACACTCTTGGGTAAATCGCAATTCGCATATAACATGTATCATCATTTCATCTCCAAACACGTCGTACCTGAGCACCAAACTTCCATGAATGTTTTGTATGAGCTTAAATGAAAACATCAATGCTTCAGTAGTTCCATTAGACCTATGCCATATGCCAAATGTCCTCGTAAATTGAACATCACAACTCAGGTTCCCTTTCCATCGTAAGATTGAAATGCTCTAGAACCACCGTAAAGGTTAAAAGCGTTGTATTGGTGCTTTTTATAAGCTAATTTTCATGCTTTGGAATGAAGATAAAACAACATACATTTATGCTAGTTACTACTTGCTTATGTATACAACAAGCAAGCTCGTATTATCCGTTCCCTTATTCTTAGGTAAAAAGGGCATCCATGAGGTTTTAGAAGCACATCCATATGTGATTAGCAGTTGAATTATGGGTTACAAGTATTTAATGCAGATTAAATGCATATTAAAGTTCTATTAACAACAACATTTAATAATATTCATACTAATTATCTTCCTCTTATTCTCCATTTCATACTAACAAATATTGCAGCTATAGAATACCACTAAATCGAGTTCCAGAAAGGAAGTTGAATGGAATCTTAAGACTATATTTATAAACTTTCTAAAATATGGTATAGTGAAGCAAGTAAGACTCTTTACCAAGAGTATTGAACAACAAACATATTTTATATTAGTTCATCCATCTGACTGTATTCGATTTTCCTTAAACATATTGTTTACAATGTTCCACTAATCAACAAAGGAATACTTAAATATCTCTATATTATCTTGAGTACAAAAACATTTTAAAGTTATCAATCCTAATCTCCTTTTGAAACTCAAAACTCTCAAAAACAACAAAAAAATCACTCACAAAGAGCACAATTTAAGCTCACAAGGATATAATTTCACATAGTGAAGAATTTAAAAAAGTTTATCACACAACTCAAAGGATAGATACTCAAAAGCTGATAAGACTTTCACACTCGTGAATCTTTGTATCTTTCTATTTGTAATGTAGCTTGTATTGCTTGTAGAATTTCGATAATCTTTCATCTTCGTCTTTCAAGCACTTTATATAGCTTCTTCGATTTGGTTGTTGAAGCTCTAAACAACAAGGCATGATTCTGCATAAACTTCGTCTCTGTATATCTTCATCTTTATCGTTGTAGACACTTTAAAAGGAAACTTTTGATATGATCTTCTATATGCATTTATTGTGAATATGTTTAAGCAAACAATTCCAACACACTCTCAATATTTAACAATTAATTTCAAAGATATCATAATCAATTAAGCTATTTTTTTCCTTACACAATTATTTTTAGACCGTTTATTATTAATACTCTTTAAAACGAATTCAAGAATAGATAGATAAGATAGTTGCTGGTCTTTAACATTTTTTTATCACGTATATTATCTAAAATATCATTTAAACATTGTGTTTCCAACTGATTAAAAAACTATTTCCTTATTATATAATCACATAAATCATATTAGTTATTTCCTTATTATATAATCACATAAATCATATTAGTATGTCTAACGTGATCTAGAGACTATGAACGTTGAGGTAGTCTATGTTAAGCATGTTGTATAAAACATTTGTTAGAACGTTCACATGTATGTAAACTAGATATAACACTTAGAGTGTTTTTCTTATCATCAAAACTTTCACAAAAAGGTCTACATATCATTAGACCGTCTAGAGGGGTGTAGATTGTCTATAGGGTCTTAAACGGTCTGGGTCTCGATAATCTCCTTTTTTATGATGACAAATACCTATACGTGTATGCCATGTATCAAAGCAAAAAAAAAAATGTGTGGCAAAGCATACTATGTATCAAATCATGATGCATGAGTGTTTTTCTTCAAAAACAAACTTCTTTCCAGATAGAAACACTTATATTTAACATTTCTCCCATTTTTTTACATAATAAAAAAGGGATCATAGAAATAAAAACCATTATTGTTGAAGTGGATAATTAAGGTTCTAGGATATCAATAACAGGAACAAATGTAATTTTTTGTCATCTATATTTAGATACAGTTGTAGGTTATAACAAATGTCTAGTTGTTCAGAAAGAAAATAGTTATGTAGGTAGAATGATTGCTTATCTTCATCTTTATTAATGTCTTTAAAAGAAAACTTTTGATATAATCTCCAATCTGCATTTGCTTTGGTTCTGTTTAACCAAAAATTTCAAATACACTCATAATATTTAACAATTAATTTTATACATATCAAAATCAATTAAGCTATTTTATTTTTTATTATGAAATTATTTTTAGACCATTGATTGTTAATGCTCTTTGAAATGAATTCAAGAACACATAATATAGTCGTTGGTCTTAGACATTGTTTTTATCATGTATATTATCTAGAAAATCATTTAAATACTTTGTTTTCAATTTTTTAAAAAATTATTTCCTTATTATAAAATCACATAGATCATATTATACTGTAGATGCTTAAATCATCTATTTTAAGCACTGCATGTTGCATAAAACATTTGTTAGAACATTCACATGTTTGTAAACCACATATAACACTAAGAGTATGTTTGCATAAAAGTCTGGTATCATCAAACCGTATAGAGGGGTGTAGATCGTCTATAGAGTCTTATATCGTCTAGGTCTCAACATAAAGTGGCATCAGAGTTAGATTCTTGCAAAAAAAAAAAAAATCAAAGTGAAGAACGATTGCCACAAATACTTAAATATCCTACAAAACAATTATAACAATGTCTAAGTTCCTTTATTTGAAGGAGAAAATTATGATTTTTGGGCTATAAAAATGGAAACTTTGTTTACATCCTTAGATGTGTGATGATGAAGTTACTAAAGCCATTATAGCTACTTAAAATGTAATAATGAAAAAAATAAAATCATAGATGTTGGATTTCTTGAGATGATTTAAAGAGGAGTCTCACTAGCCATATCTCCAAGTATCATGAGAGCAAAAATAGTCGACGAAGCATAAGATACTCTCCAACACGAGGTTTTAAGAAGATTGAAATGTGAGAACAATCAAACTTCAATCTCTCAAGAGAGATTTTGAGAATGAAAAAAATAAAAGAAAAATAAAGTTTGAATGAATACTTTAATAGATTGTCTGAATTGGTGGATCAAATGAATTCACATGGAGATATAAATGATGATAGAAACATTGTGGATAAAGTTTCTATTATTTTAACTGATTAATTTGATCCTATTGTGGTTGTTATATAAGAAACCAAGGACTTGTTAATCATGATTATCCAAGGGTTGATGGAGACACTTATATCCTATGAGCAAAGATTGATATGTTGTATGGAAAAGTCGGTCAAAAGTGCCTTACAATCTGAACTCACGATATCATCTAAAAATGATGAATCAACAAATACTAGTTAGTCTTGTACAGGTGGCAGATTTGGCAAAGGAAGAAAAGAAATTCACGTGGAAGAGGAAGATACTACTATGGTGAAAGAGGAAATAATGGAGAATGAAACAAATGGTGTTGGATTTTAAAAGGTTTGAACATGTTCAAAAGGATTTTCACTTTGGAAACCAACAAGATAATTCATTTGTTGAAGCATATGAAGCTCTGACACGCCATAAATGTCCCACTTTCGCACTTCTAACACACCGTCAACACGAACACCTGACAGAGACGTAAACGACACCGTGTCAGACACTTAATCTTGCATCAGACATGGCCCACTCCCTTAGACATGCGGAGAAGACATGGTCCACTCTCTTGAAGATATCTCTCCCACCAAAATAACAAAATCAAATATTTTCATTCCTGAAATCACTCAAATAATATTCTCATAATCTTTCAATATTCGTTTGAATATGTTTATAAATAATCCACAATAACAAAGAAATAAATCAAAAAAAAAAAAGACCAAACCTTCTCTATTAAAGAGTGTGCGAAAAGTCATGGCGAAGAAGAACAAAAGAATTGTGTTGTTGCGACTCGCAATGAAGGAGAAAAAAGGGTTGTGATTCGTAGTGAAGAACGACTCACAGTGAAGATTGTATTGTTAGGAAGGAATTGTGCTATGAGAACGGGACTGTGAAGAAGAACAAGAAAGGAAAAAAAATGGTTTTACCTTGATGAAGACAAAGTGAAGAAGTATGAGAAGAATAAAGTAAGTAAATCTATTTTTTAAATAATTTTATTATTATTTTATTTATAAATATACAAGTTTTATGAAAACATTATATTAATACTTTATTATACATGTTTTAACTTTATGTATAACTATTATTAATATAATACTTTATATTAATAATTATATTAAATTATATTAATAATTATATTTATGTAATTTTATCATGTCATACAAGTTTTTTTTTTAATTATTATTATTATTATTTTTAAATTTAAAATTTGAATAATATTTTTTATTTAATTTGTGTTTTTCGAATGTACATTTAAATATAACTTGTTATATAATTATATAATTATGTTATATTTTGTATTCTTTTATAATTTAACTAGTATATTTTTATTTTATTTATTTTTAAATTACAAAATATTAAATTATATTTTTTATAATTTGAATCTATTTTTTACTTATGATAAATTAATATTATAAAATAAATAAACTAAATTTTAGTTAAAAATATTAATTATAAAAGAATATTTTAAAAAATCACACTTTCTAAACCCTAATTGAATATTATTTTAAAAATATATAATATATATTATACTATAATTAATTTTTAATTTGTGACATGTTCTATTTTTTATACTCAAAAAATAGTTTCTTAGTTTCTATTAGATAAATTTATTTTATATTAAGTAAATTTTTATATTTGTTTTTGTATAGAAAATTAAGATGAATATATCTAATCAAGCTATCGAAGAAGAACATGAAACAAAATCCTTATGGAAATATATTTCAAAGTTAAGAAAATTCCTCTTGGTAAAAATCATATGATCAAATGCATTTTATGTGATTTTTCATTCAATGGGTCTTATATTAGAGTAAGACCTCATTTGTTAAAAATTAAGAGAGAATGAGTTAGAATTTGTCCAAACATGACTCCATTAAAACTTATTGAGTTTAAAAAATTAGACAATAAAATAATTAAAAATAGAAAATTCAAAAAAAAAAAAAAGTCTATCTACCACCTATATTTGATGAAGGAAATGAGACAAATAATGGCCCCAAATTCATAGGTCCTACGAGCTTCTTTCAATATTGAAGCGAGAGATACTCTTGATTGTGAAATTACGAGGATGTCTTATTCTTCATGTTTACCATTTTATTAGCAAGAAGTCCTTATTCTAGGGGTACATTTTCTTATGCGGCTACTACTTCTAATCTTAGTGGATATGTATCACCAACGTATAATAAATTAAGAGGTCTTTTACTTTCAAAAGAGAGAAGTCATGTAGAAAATCTTTTGCAACCTATACAAAACTCATGGAATAAAAAAGGTGTGACAATTGTTACTTATGGGTAGAATGATCCTCAAAGAGGATCACTTATAAATTTTATGGCTATCATTGAGAGTGGACCAATGTTTTTCAAGTCAATAGATGGATCGGGTAAGATAACATACAAAGATTTTATTTTTAAACACATGAGAGATGTAATTATGGAGGTTAGGCTAAATAATGTGGTACAAATTATAATTGATAATGCAATTGTAAGTAAGGCAGCAGGTATGCTCATATAATTATAATTTCCTTTAATGTGTAATGCTTACCTTGAATCTTGCTTTGAAAAAAATTTGTGCAGCAAAAATTACTGAAAGAAATAGTGATTCTTATGGACAATATTTTTGGATCTCACAAATTACTGATGATACTACCTTTATTAAAAAACTTTATTGTGGGATACTCTATGAGATTATCAATGTTCAATAGCTTCAACTTATTGAAGTTGATCCAACAAGATTTGCTTCAATCATAGTCATGCTAAAAAAGTTTTGAAGTTTGATAAAAGGACTCCAAGAGATGGTTATTAGTGATGAATGATTGTCTTACAAAGAAGATAACATGGATAGTACACAATTTGTGAAAGAAACTTACTTGAATGATAATTGGTGGATTAAAGTTGATTACGTACTTGCTTTTAATGCCCTTACTTATAATGTTCTCAGGAAAACAAATATGGATATGTCTACCCTTCGCTTGGGATTCAATTATTGAAAATGTGAAAAATTTCATATTCCAACATGAAAGAAATATAGAAGTTGAACATTCATCATTTTTTGAGGTAGTAAAGTCAATATTAATTGATCGTTGAACTAAGAGTAGCACATTTCTTCATTGTCTTGTTCATTCTTTAAATCGAAGATAATACATCATATAGTTAAATTATTTTATGATTATATTTTGTTGTGTATATCAAATTTATAATATGATGTTGACTCTTTAGAGATAAAGGTAAAATGGATGCAAAAACATGATGGATTGTTCATGAAGCTCATGTACTAACACTTCAGAAGATAGATTTTAAGCTACTTGGAGAACCATGTTCTTCTTGTTGTTGTGAAATGAATTGAAAAACCTATTCATTTATACATTCTTTGAAAATAAATAAGATGATACCTAAAACGCCAGAAGATCTAGTTTTGTCCATAATAATCTTCATCTTCTCTCCATAAACTCCTCAAAGTACAAGGAAGATTAAACTAAATTATGAGATATTGCAAGAAATGACTTTCTATTGGATGACAATGAAATTCTTGAGATTACTAGTTTATCTCTTAATGAACTAGAATTAGAAGTTGTATTTCTCAATGAGGATGAAATGTATAAATTGTATCTTTTGTTATACTTTCTCTTTTTTTCACATTACAAACTATATTAGTACATTTATTACATTTTAATAAATTCATAATATATATATATATATACATATATTTATATATATTTATTGTCATGTCTCATGTCCTATAATTCCAATTTAGTTGTATCCACGTGTCCGTATTCGTGCTTCATAGGCTGAAACATAAACAAATCATGGTAAAGGAAACTTGTTCTTTGCTTATCAAAAGAGTGCTCAAGAACATAAAAATGTATGCTATTTGGATGGCGGTTGCAATATATATGACTGAAGATAAAGAAGCCTTTGGTTACATGGATTCTGCATTTGCCTTTAAAATTAAATTAAGTAATGGATAATATATTGAAGTGTAAGAAAAAGAAAATGTTAGAGTTATAACAAAGAAAGGAGTCAAGGTGATTCGTGATAATCTTTAAGTGAAAAAATTGGACGAAAATTTATTGAATATTAGACAACTTTTGGAGCACAATTATTCTCTTTGATTTTAGAATTGGGAGTGCAGAATTTTTCATTCAAAAGAAAAATTGTTGTTATGGTGAAAATGACAGGTAACAGAAGCTTTCCACTTTATCTTAATTGTGAGAGAGAACTCAAGTTGATGGCAAAAGAAGAAAATGACTCTTGTCTATGGCACAAGAGACTGTGCACTTACATTACAATGGTTTTATGTTGCTTTCTCAAAAGAATATGGTGTTTGGACTACCAAAAATTGTGAACAAAAATAAAGTGTATGAAGGATCCATGCTTGGCAAATAACATTGATGACGATCCCCAAAGAAAGGAGCAATGAGAGTCAAATAAGTGTTAGAATTGGTGTACACAAATGTATGTGTTCCAATGAATACTCTTTCTCGTAGTCATATTGATGACTTAACTAGCATGATGTGAGTTTATTTTATGAGGAAAACATATGAAGTATTTTACACATTTAAAAAGTTGAAAGTGCTTGTTGAAAAACAAAGTGACAAATTTATAAAAGTCTTGAGAACTGATAAGGAAAAGGAGTATGTCTCCAATGAATTTAAAAAATTTTGTGAAGATGAAAGAGTAGAAAAATAATTGATATACACATCAACAAAATGGTGTTTCTAAGAGTAATAACCAAGCTATGATGGAGATGAAAAACTCCATATTATTTAAAAAAGGAATCTCCCAAAGGGTTTTAGGTAGAGGATTTTAATACAACAATCTACCCTTGAATAAAGGTCCAACAAAAGCAATTTGGAACATGATGCCATTTGAAGCATGGAGTGGAAGAAAACCATCAGTGAACCATCCTAAAAGTTTTGGATGTGTTTCTTAGCTCAAGTTCTATAACCGAAGAGAACAAAGCTTGAAGAATGAAGTGAGAGATGCATATTTATTGGTTATAGTTCCATGTTAAAGGTTTATAAACTTTACAACTTGAAGACAAAGAAAATGATAATTAGTCGAGATATTATATTTGATGAGAAGGTATCCTAGAAGAAAGAAGAAAAAATAATTTCAAAAACTATTTTGCAACAACGTTCAATAGTTGAGATGATCAATGTGAAAATGAAGAATTACTCCCACATACGTTAAGTTTTGCATCGTTATTAAGTCATTCAAGTTCAAGTTCCTCATTTCCAAGCACAACCCCTAAAAAAATGAAGAGTTTGAGTGATATTTATGCAAGTACAATTATTGCGTAGTAGAACTAGAAAGCTTTGAACAGAATATTAAAGAATAAGCTTGGAGAAAGGCTATGCAATAAGAAATTGAAATAATTGAAAAGAACAACACATTAAGGGGAAGAATGTTGAATAATGTGGTGTTACAAGTGTTTAATGAAGATTTAATGTGTATTGAAGATCTATTAAAATCATTTAGTGTTATTCATGTGATTTTTTATATTTGTAACTTTTATAACATTGTTATAGAATTCTAAGTTTTTTTTTTCAAACCATAAGATACACTACAAGAAAAAAGTTATTTATAGACCAATTTTAAGCTACCAAATGAAATTGTGACAAAAACCAAATTAAATTTTGGTTGCTAAATAACTACAAAATAGAAATAATGATTGAATTTAGTGACCAATTAAATTAAGATAATTGGTATCTAACATTAGCTATCAAAGTTTTAGTGACTTATACCATTAGATGCTAAATTGGTATCTAATTAATTTAATTGATTATTTTTCCAGTGTGTGCTTATAAACTGTAGTTAAAGACATTTCAGTAATAACTTTCATTCTTTTTAAATAATATTTGACAAAAAAATTCAATAGTTCAATTTCCCCCCCTCCCCCTCTTAAACTCAACCTAAAGTGTTTTCAATTGGTATTAGAGCTAAGTCTTGAAAGTTATTCAAGTTTTTCGATCCTATGACCGAGGGAAAATTGTCTTTTACAAATGGTGCATCTATAAATAGACCTTCTTTATTCAATGGGGTTAACTATTTCTTTTTATAAAGTTAGAATGAAAATTTTCATAGAATCACTTGAAGTGGTGTCTGGGATACAATTATAAATGGACCTTATGTGCCTAAATTTGTTATAAATGGTGAAATTGTTGATAAACCTTCTTCTAAATGGAATGAAGTTGAGAGTATGAAAGCTTAGTTTGATTGCATGACAAACAATATCATAACTTCAACTTTTAACTTGGATGTGTTTTCAGGGTATCCCAATGTACTTCAGTAAAGAAGATGTGGTACATTCTTGAAGTAACACATGAAGGAACAAGTGATGTGAAGCGTGCAAGGAAGCTTACTCTCATTCAAGAGTATGAACTATTCAGAATGCAACCTGGAGAGATCATAATAGATATGCTAAAAAATTTTACACATACTGTGAACCATTTAATTAGTTTTGGGAAGATTTTTTATATGGATGAGCTCAATATAAAATTTTGAAGTGTCTTGATAGGAGTTAACACTTAAAGGTAACTGCAATTTTTGGAACTAGAGATCTCACTACCTTGAGTACAACAACCTTGTTTGGAAAACTCAGGGAGCATGATCTTGAGAAGAATAGGCTAAAGGAGCAAGAAAATATAGACAGAAAAGCTACGAGACTAGCACTCAATTATGCTGCTTTAAATGAAATCAGTGAGGTTGGATCCAATGAAGACAGTGAAACAAAAACTCTTAATATGCTAACTAGAAAATAAAACAAGTTTCTAAAAAAGAGAGGGAAAGACAAGAATCATCAAACAAAAAGGTATACCAAGAAACCTAATTCTAATTTTGCTAATTTTACTTACTTTGCTTGTGGCAAGCAGAGTCTTATCAAGGTGGAGTGTCCAAACCTGATGCATAAAGAAAATACCCTAGACAAGAAGAAATTTAGCAAGAACAGCAAAGGATAGAAAAAAACTTATATTGCTTGGAATGAAAATGACTCTACAACCAGTTCTTCATCAAAAGAAGATGAGTAAGTCAACCTGTGTTTGATGGCTAGAGACCAATCTGAAGTAAGTAGTGCTAACTATAACATCTACATAAATCATGAGAATTAAAGCATTTTTCTTCAAGCATTTTTAGAGACACGTGATGAAGCAAACAGATTGGTCTTGTAAATGAATCGCTTGAAAGGTTTAAACAATTGGTTGGAAGAAAGAGTCAACTCACTAAAAGAAGAACTAAAAACTATAAATTCATATTTTGAGCATTTAAACATGATTTATTAGTATTCTAACCATGAGTGTGTGTCCAGTAGACCAGTCAAATGTGAAAATTGTTCGGTTCTACAAACCAAAGTAAAATATCTTGTAAAAACTTCTTCAAAACTGGCTATGGGAACTACAAATTTAAATGTTGTTATGGATTCCCGAAATTGTGTGTTTGACAAAGTTAGCATTGATTTTAAACCAATTTTTCAAAAGAAAAAACAAAAAAAAACTAGAAAGTTTAGCAGCTTTTCAATCATAGAAAGAAGCAAGTCTCACCTTTTCAAACCTGCTTTTACTATTTGCAAAATGGCCATTCTGTTGGGCATGTAGAATTAGACTATTTGATGTTCCAAATGGCTTGGTAAGGTGGGTACCAAAGGATACTAATAACAGATTTGGACCCAAGTTTAATAGGGTACCAACTTTTAAAACTTAGTCTATTTTGTAGGAAAAGGTAGCAACCAAGAATAAGCATTGGAATTTGGATAATGGCTGCTCCAAACACATGACAGGAGACGCATCACTACTTACAAATTTCAATGGAAAACATGGTGGTTTTGTCACCTATGAAGACAACAACAAGGGCAAAATCTTAGGCAGTGGAGATATTCGAGACAAAGACTTCTTGATCATCAAGGATGTGTTTTTAGTACAAGGGTTGAAGCATAACTTGTTGAGTATCAGCTAATTATGTGAAAAAGGGTTTCAAGTCACCTTTGAACCAAAATTTTGTCTCATATCTAGTGCAGTTTCAAGGAGGACAGATCTTGTTGTAAAAGGGTCAACAATGTATACATGTTTAACATTGAGTGCATTTATTCTAACCTAAATTGTTTGTTGCCTAATAGTGATGAAACTTGGTTGTGGCATAGGTGCATATCTCTTATACACATGTATCATTTAAATAGAATTGCATCTAAAGAACTTGTAATTGGATTCCTCAAGTTTGAGAGGGACAAAATTTGTTAAGCATGTCAAAAGGGAAAACAAACTAAAATTCTTTTAAACAGAAAAATGTTGTTTCAACTTTAAGATCTCTTGAACTGCTTCACATGGATTTATTTGGACCCTCTAGAACCATGATTATAGGTGGTAATTACTATGGCTTAGTAATTGTTGATGAGTTTTCTAGGTTCACATGGACTCTTTTCATTATAACTAAGGATGATGCATTTTGTACCCTTAAGAGACTTAACAAATCCAAAATGAGAAGAATTACACTATTGTTGTCATTAAAACTGATCATGGGGGAGAGTTTCAAAATTAAAGGTTTGAAAGATTTCGTGAAAAATTTGGAATTAAACATAATTTTTTAGTTCCAAGAACTCCACGGCAAAATGGGATTGTGTGTTTGTGTCTATGTATGTGTGTCTGTGTATGTGTGTGTGCGTGTGTGCATGTTTGTAGGTGTGTGTGTGTGTGTCTCTATGTGTGTATATTTGTGTCTATGTATGTGTCTGTGCGTGGTGCAAAGTAAAGTCAACATCAAAGGATCTCTAAAGAGAGCTAAAGTTATCTTTTCCATTAACCTCCTAACACAGAGTTTTTCAACTCTAACCTAAGTATATGTCATCTACAGTATGCATTCTTACCATGAATTAATGTAAAAAGTTATGTCACCTAAAGAATTGAACATTACAATCAAGAATGTTGCATAAAGAAGAAAAACTTTTAAAGTTGCATGAGCTGCAATAAATACAACAAACATATTCAAGCTTGACAAATAAAGAAAAATTATCAAAAGAACTATAAAGCTACTCAATGGATATAAACAGTCTCTCATCGATTACCTTCTTCTAGTATCTATATAAAGTCTTCAAAAAAGAAGAAAAAGAGAGCATAAATTGTACCATGCCAAAACATTGTTCGAATATAAAACAATCTTTAACACTTTATAAATGGATCCTTAAACTTAAAGAAGGAACAATACCAAATATTTGGATAAAAAAAGTTTTAAGAAGAAAACCAACAATATTTCTACAACCACCTAAGAAAGAGAGCTTATACTCATTGTATTAGTCAAAAACATAATCCTTCCGTAAAATAAGCCAATATAAACAAGAAAAGAAAACCAATAATCTCTTTATCATGAAACCTCCTACCTTCAATAATCCATGACATACTATATGTTTTTATGTTTTATTAAACCTAGAACTACATATTTTAAGATTTTGTATACGTAAGATTGAATTACTCTTTTTTAATTGCATACAAAATTATCAATTAAACATTGTTTCTGAAAAATCATACGAATTTCATTTCTTATTTAATAAATTATTACTGATATTTACCAGGTATGAAGTAATTATAAAACGTCGTGAAATATAAATTACGTTAGTGTAATATTTAAAATAATTATTAAAAAAATAGTTTTTTATAACTTTTCTTCATAGAATTTCATTTCTTAGACCATCTAAAAAAGAAGTCTTTAAAATCATTAAATTTGAAATGTAGGGGTCGTAGTACTAACCTCCTCCTTCAATTATCACTTTCCCTTCCTGCAGTAATTGCTTATTAAAGTCCAACAAATCCAAGAAGCATCATGCATA
>Ga0099824_1001610_pt1 | contig 32045 bp, 8 predicted proteins | sample SiratrowhiteBW_FD_76837 | JGI IMG/M metagenome (GOLD analysis project Ga0099824, IMG submission 76837) | Root nodule microbial communities of legume samples collected from California, USA - Siratro white BW | ecosystem: Host-associated > Plants > Roots > Nodule | place: USA: California... | reverse complement strand
GTAAAGTTAAGAAGGTAGACATCATTCAGAAGCACACCGAAGGTTGAGTACTGATCTGCATAATTAATTTCATAGTCACATTGATCAGGGTTCTCACAGTCGTAGTCTTCAGAGGGCTGCAAGGATGCACAAAGGGGATCCTTGCAAGGAACAAAGTCATTGCTAGGCCTGTAGAGTGGATGGGGTGTCTGAAAAAGTAAGCAACAAATTCAATTCAACCAATCAAGATTACAGGCATCCTATATGCAGTGTAGTACTATAAGCAAGAATGAGTTTTTCAATCTCAAAACATTTTTTAGTCATATAGGTACTGAAATGATAATAATACCTCAGAGCAATGGGTACAAGGGGCATCACACTGGAGCCATGTGAGGTCACTACCCGTGTCCACATCAAGAAAATAAGGCCTTGGTGGCTGACCGATATTCAGAGTAACATTATAGAACCTGCAAACATTGGAATCAACAACAAAAAATGACTTGTACTAGAATATCAATATCCTATAGATGTTTAACTTCAATTAGATAGGAAGAAATAACTAAAGTTGTTTTGCTATACTCATATGAAAAAGTTCTGAACCAGAGAACCCCAAAACATGAAAGAAGACTTGCTAATAAGTTATGTACCTACCCAACAGGATAAACGTTGCCATGAAGAGGGATCACAACAGAAGAGCCAGCGGGATTCAATAGCCTTGGACATGATGATGACGTGGCATGACTTGGGAGAATTGAGTTCCTTCCACTTTTGTGTTTATTACCAAACCAAGCCGAACAAGAAGACATGTTGAACAACATCATCATTGCAAGCACCATCTCTACTTTCCCCATCTTGATCCTCTTCTCTCTCTAGATCCAACCAAAAGTTTCTTTCTTCTATTATTTTGTTTAATTATGTTTAAATGTATGGATGAAAGAAGCTGAAGAATGGTGGTGGGGTTAAGTTTAAATCACAATTCTGGATTCTTGTTGAAAGAGTTGGTTTTGTCCTTGTCCGTGAAAGATGGGATTCATGGGTATTGCTTTTGCTTCAATTGTTGGTATTAGTTTCTGGGAATATAAATGACAACCTGGGATTGGGTTTGGGTTTAGGAAGGAGGAAAGAACAGAACAACCTTGGCATTGGAATTGGAAGTGGGATTGCTTCTCATGCTGTAGCTTCTAGTTCCTTTCTTCCTCATAAAGCATCAACACTGAACTTAGTCTGCAAAAATTATCACAACCCTTTTGAGTAAATGAAAGAAAAGATTGGAACTGGAACTGGAACTGGAAACACTGTTGTGTGTTGTTCAGAATGAGACTCTGTTAGCTTCTGGGAAACTTCTTTCTTGTCTCCTTCCAACGCTGCAGCCAAAAACTTGATATATTTTATTTTAAGTGGTTGAATCTATTTTTTTAATAACTTTTTTATAATTAAACAAACATAAAATTTTAGTTTTTACATTTAAAAATAATATCTTCTAGTTTTTATTATTCTATTTATAATATTTTTAATCCTTATAAATTTAAACAACTAAGTATTTTAGTTTTTATTGTTTAAAGTAAATGCAATAATCTTATAAACAGTGTATTGTGAACACATTTTTAATAATCTTATTAACTAAAAATAATGTAATAAGATATAAAGTGAATATTTGTGTCAAACTAGTATTTTTTTTGTTTTAAAGTTTTTAAACATCACTCAAATATAGTTATTTTAAATGTTAAATTTTTATATTTATTTTCTTCTTCTATTTATATTACATATTTTAGTGCTTTATTAAATAAAGTAGATTTTATTATACTTTAACATAAATAATCAACATAATAAAAATATAATGTTTATTTAATTATATTATATTTTTAACGTAATTATATATATTATAATAGTAATAATTCAACACTACAATAGAAAATATATAATAGTTAAAACTAAATAACATAATCGAAATAATTAGTTTTAAATAATTCACTATTAATTAGAAAAAAAGTGTTTTTAACATCATTGAAACAAGTTTGTAATAGAAATTTAATTATAGTTGTTGATTCAATGTCTTTAAAATTATAAGTAATAATAATAGTTATAATTATTGTTGTTTATTTAAAATACAACAAGGATTGTTATTTTATAATTGTTATCATTTTATTGTGATATGATTATTTTTATAATCATTACCATCATTACCATCATCTCTTAACATGTTTTTGTTTATATATTTACTTTTTAAGTGCTTTTGATGACGATTCATGCAATAATCATCGTTGAAAGTAGAAAAATTATTATAGATCTGGTACTAATCATCGTAATTTTATTTCTAAATTTTTTTTTTTCAAACTACTTTGAGTAACATTTGATGTAAGAATCGTTATCTAAAATGGCATACAACAACGATTGTGTATCATAACCGTTGTCACCTATGATATTTTTAAGTTTAATTTATTTTATAAATTTGTAAACAATTAAAATGCACTTACTAATAAATATATGTTAGAAAATAAACCTGTTTTTTCCATGACCCCAAATTATTGGTGATGAAGTTTGAATTTCAATTTTCTTGTTGTTTATTAGGAAGGAAGAGTTGTTCCAGGAATCTAATAAAATTTAATTCTAACTTTTTTAAATACAATCCTAATAAAACTTAAATATAATTTTAATAAAATGCAATCCAATAAAATAACAAAATATAATAATAAAAGTTATAATTTTAACATTTATAAACTTAGAGGAGTGGTGGCAGTAGTGGTAATATTAGAGATGGAGATAGCACATTAACACCGACAAAACGATGACGTTTGAATAGCAGAAAGTGGTGGGAGTTAAGAGGACCAATGGTGGCAACGATAAAATTAGTTTAATTTATGAAAAAGTTAATCTATTCTATTTCTGTTCTTTTCTTTTCTTAAAAAAATTAACGATAAAATTAATCCAAACAAACTCCTTTCCTTAGCTAATTTTTTAAAGTTGTGATTTTTTTGGAATACTGATAACTTTCTTATTTTTTAAAATAGTCACAGAAAAATCACATTAAAAATTAGGTATATATTAAAAGGTTTTCCCACACCAACTTGTTAAATTCAAACCCAACTTATAAACAACTTTGTTACCTTGTCTTTATATAAATTAACTAATCAATAAAAGAGGAAAAGTTACACTTTTTTCCCTCTTATTTTGCTTTTACCATTGTTTGAGCTACAACATCTCTTTCATTCCATCAATTTCACACGTTCATTCATTTTTATTTTTTATTTTACTTTTCATTCATTTGAATCATGTTTCTCAAAAACAATAATTCTAACTATGTGAGATAAAACAGAGAGAGATAAATGTGAAGTGAGATGGATATGTGGCGAAAAAGAGGTAAATAAAAAAAATTGAATTGTGGAAAGTTTTAGTGAGAAATTATAGTAAGTTTAGCATGCCTGAAAACAATAGAAAGTTTAAAAAAATGGAATTGGAATCAATTAAAACATGTCAAACCCTGTGAACAAGCACTTTTCAATATTAGAAAAAAATTAGGAAAGTTGGATGATAGAAGTTTAGTGGGGACATGAAAGTTTGAAAAGTATCTATGAACAAAGTTTTTACATTACCAAGAAGATTCAACTTTTGCTGAGAATCTATCATCTTGGATGTAAATTTGATCTCATGAAGTAAGGGTATAACAAGAATAAAATGTAATCTTTTATTTTCAAAGATTTGAACAGAAAATACTAAAAACTGTTTTTTTTTCTCTGTTTGTTGTACAAATATTTGAAAAATCTGAAAACAAATAATATAAAAAAACAAGGAAACACACAAAAGTATCCAACTATTTTTTGTTAGTTTTCAACTTACTTTTAACGGTAATATTTGATATGATTCAATTTTAACGACAGAAAAACAATCAAAAAAGGCTGCATTGAAGTTATGTTGTGTTACCACACCCTATTCTATCAAAGAAGGCACATTATCTTGATATCTCAATCAATAATTTAATGGCAATCAAAGAACAAATTCATGAGATTGAAAACTTGTGCGGGAAAAATTGTAATTAAATTTTGCCACTTCTACAAATTGGAAGGCACAAGTTACTGTCCAAGCACATTGTTTTAGTACTTTCTAATTCATGAACATTTTAAAAAGAATCCTAGCATTCCTTCTCCTTAAGACCATCCAAAAAGAGCAAGAATTATTTGAACAATATTGCCACTGATAATGGTCTTCAATAATTTTTCCTTCTGAGGTGTGTATGGGGGGTACCTTATGGATGAATCTGCATCAAAACTTCTATAGAGAACTGGCTTCCTATGGCTGAAACTATCAAAAGAGAATTTTCCATGGTAACAACCCATTCCACTCTCTTCAACTCCTCCAAAAGGCAAACCACGAGTTGCAACCTGCAAGCACAGATTAGTGTCTACATATTAACACATTTAAGTGCATGTATAAACTAGCTTAAATTTAAGGTTTTGATTTCATTTCATGATTATATGTGCACAGGATTTTAAGTTTTCATTTCATTCCACGCCCACACAAAATTTAGGTTGTGAAGTCTCAAACATCTTAAGTTATAGGTTCAATTTCGTTTAGTGCTGAATTATATACTCACGTTTCATTAACTCTTTATAATTCAGTCCACATGATTCGTATGTTTTTGTTATGTTCTTGTTTCATCTTGTGTTATTTGAATCTATGAATCGAAGCTTGACACGAATCACTTCATGTTTTAAGACAAAAATGAGATTCAACTCTCACCTTGCAAAAATATTGAAACTTAGAAAAGCTTCCAATGCATGTTCATCCTCAATCATAAATATAACTGTATAACTAAGGAACTTAATTAGTACTCTGAAAAAACACTTCAATTTTGACATTCATTTGTAAGATTCATACCACAACTGCATGAGTTACTTCCTTTGATAGGATTAAAGGATTATTTGTTCTACAATGCTAAAACCAATGGTTTTCTTCAATTATTTATTCAAGTCAACTTATATCAGGAACTGCCCGAAATTCTCTCAAGCTAAATTGAATAATTTTATGTATGCCAATGAAAGATGTCAAAAAGACACAACTTTTCTTTGTACTTTTATATATGGAGAACTTTAAGGAAATAATTGATTTATGAAAAAAATATGATGATAATTAAAAAATATATATTATGATAGCAGACAACAATAATTCATGTGTTAATTTTAGGAAGAGAATAACTACATGGAGGACAGCGTCGTTGATGAGCATCCCTCCTGAAGAAATCTTATCCACATAATCCTTCTTCAGCTGCTCATTGTTTGTGAAGAGATATGCAGCAAGAGGTTTTGGCTTTGATTTGATTATACTGTAGCAATCTTCTATGTTGTCTACCTGCAAAAATATAACATTCTATGAGTATGAAATCCTTCCAAAATAAAATTTTGTAAGAGTTAATTTGGTTGGAAATAACAGTGGTATGCAAAACGGAGTAAGGAAGATTGATAGTACATGATCCTTGTCAACATGTCTCAATGTACCATATCATGTAAAGTTTGATTGATGCAGCGAAAACATGTTCCTTGTTTTGAGACATGATACTTGTCTCAAAAGACATGATACAGCGAAAACATGATCCTTGTCAACATGTCTCAAAATGTACTTTTTCATAGTGATCTAGTACTCACTGTTATTATTGGCATTATTGGCCCAAATATCTCATCCTGCATTACCAAAGCATCTTCAGGAACATCCAATAGGATAGTTGGGGAAATTTTTCTGCAATATAAAGGAAGAACTGATGTTATGATATTGCATAGGTAATATTCCAATCTTAAAAATTAAAAAGGGAATGCAACTCACAATTTCTTCTCATCCCTCTGACCTCCTACAACAATTTTGCCAGATACCTTATCCTCATCCAAGAGCTTCACAAGCCGTGCGAACTGGTTAGGAGACACAATCCGTGACATGTCTTTTGATTCCAATGGATCTTTCCCAAAAAACTGTTCCAACTCTTCTTTTAAGGCACTTATCTGTCGAGTGTAAATTCATCAAGAGTAATATATTTTAATAGTGCACAGAACTTCGTATTTTTAAGGCAACCTTACCAGCTTTGGAGCAAATTCTTTTCTTGTGATGATATAATCAACAGCAATGCATGCTTGTCCGCTATTGCATGCCCACTTGCCAGCTATTATCCTCCTAGCAGTAACCTGAAAATTCAATGATTACTATACATGAAAATATGTTACTTGATGTGTAAATCAGGAGATCCTTCGAAGATGTTACTTGTAAGTTGACATCCGATTCAACAACAGCAGGGCACTTTCCTCCAAGTTCCAGAATCACTGGTGTTAGATGCTTTGCAGCTGCAGCCATGACAATGCGACCGACTCTAGCACTACCTGCAAAAAGCTATATATACATTTGACTTGTCTACATGGAATCTTGTATACATGCAAAAAGCTTTGCAGGTTGATTATGCATGGAATCTTGTAGCGAAGCAGGCATGCTAAATGAGCTATATGCATTTGACTTGTTAATTATAGAATGAAATTTTCAACTGTGTTGACTCAAATTTCTGGACTTAACTTATAATAAGTACGTGTTAATAGGATCAGACATTTATATGAAACAGCTTTAATCAGATCCAAATTTCAGACATCTTAAAATGAATCTCTTTGTTGTAGGATATGAATAAAATATTAGAAGACAAGTTACCTGTATAAAGTATCTTATCCCACTTCTGCTCCAGGAGTGCAGTTGTTTCAGGAACAGCCCCTTCAACAACTCTTATGGCAGAGTTGTCTAAATATTGTTCGATCAAATTTGCAAGCAGTGATGATGTTGCAGGAGCAATTTCTGATGGTTTTAGGACCACTGTGTTACCCGCAGAAATGGCTCCAATGACTGGATCCATTGATAACACTGAAGATTGGAAGTTAGCACAAATCACAAATCAATGGAAAGAAAAGTACATAGAAAAAAAGCCAAGTCAACAATTAGAGTAAGCATCACCCTCCAAAAAAAAGGATATGAATACTGAAGACTCATTATCATTAGACACGAAAAGTCATGATAGATGAATACCAAAAGATTATGGTGATATGAGAAGAATGCACAAGTATCACAGACTTAGCTCTAATTTATTGAAATTTTAAGCAAGTGGACAAAAGCGTTTTCCAAATTCATATACAGAAAAGAGATGGAATTTAGAGCTTGAAATAACTGGTGAAATTTGAATTTTGACAGAAAGAAAAGTGTGCAAAAGGTTTCTATTTACAGCTACACATCCAAAAGAAGTCCTCCACAGTGATGAAAACGATTGAAAAGAAGAAAAACTGTTCTCCATTATAACGAAACATTGTATAGATATGTGAATTGAATGAAAAGGGAACATCTACATACAGAAAGGAAAGTTCCATGTTGAGATAACCAACACAACCCCCAGTGGTTCTGGCACAATCTCTGCTGATGATGGAAATGTAGTGATTGAAGTACTCACCTAAAAGGGTAAAAGAAATTTGGTTGTTAATTAATTTAACTATGTTGGAACTTATTGCTCGTCTTGCAATTTACCCTCTCAGGCTTCATCCAGTGTTTCAGCTCTTTAAGTGCTTCATTACATGAGGATTTTGCCTGAGAAACCTGCATTGAGAAACACTTACATCAAATCTGATGTGACCATGAAGATAGTAAGGCTGACAAGACTACTGGAGAAATGGAAACATTAAATGGCATCATGACAAAAGGGAATGGAGAAAAATCAAATGGAAAGAATTCCATAACAGAAGCAAGAAATTGAAGACCTCAGATATAAATGCTTCAAATTGAGGTTTAGCAAGGTCCTTATATAGAGCTTCAGTAATTTCCTTCTCTCTCTCTTTTAACATCTTAATAATGGCCTCCAACTGGGAAACCCTCCATTCATAGCTCTTTGTCCTGCCTGAATCAAAGCACTTTCTGAGATCTCTAACAAGCAAATTAGCCTTTTCTCCATCAAATATCGGCTTCTCTTCTAATTCTGGCAACACTGATATAGATGCAGAACATCTTCACAAGATAAACCATACATATACATGCAACCAAACCACATAAAAAGAACATCATAATTGAGCAAATACAATTAGAACACCTCATGACCAAAAAAGGTACAGGGAGAGAGAGGGCTTACAAGATTGAAGAGAAAACAATAGAACGGGAGTGGAAATGAACTTGCTTGTGGAAGCACTGTCTGGTTAAATGGCCTCCAAAGGCTCTTGAACTAACTGGGTCACTGTTAATATGAAGAACTAGGATAAGAAGCCCACCAACTCTGATGAAATTGCAGTGTTTTTTCTCCAACTTATATTTAGCAATTCTTTATTCTTTTGGGTGATTACACTTCCCATCAAGTTGCATTGACCATCATATAACCAAATAAACAAAATTACATGAACAATCACAGGCTTAACGAATACAAACGGTAGAAGAAAATAAAACATGTACCTAGCAGCAATGAACGGCCCAAGGCAGAGACTTTTCATGGTGGGACAAGAAGCAGAAAAATCTTTGGTAGTGATGTCTAAAACTAAAAATGTAAAATCTGCATTAACTTGCATTTACATGTATATATATAAGCCATGGAAAAATTCTAAGATAATGTTGCACACATTTAATGACTAGGTACTGGTTATGTATAACTTGACAAAGACATGGCCAAAATCCAAAAACTGAAAGAAACGTTTTAGTTTGGTAGTGAGAAAGAAATCTTGTGTAGACACGTAATGTCTGGTAATGGAATGGCTAAGATTTGATGTGGTACGAGAACCCACATGGATCTCTTGAATCCTAACCGTCCCATGCAGCATGCATTATGCATCTCCTTTGCCACAGTAAAATGAGTGAAGATGGATCAAGGGTGACACATACCTACATATAAACAAATGTTTGTGTACTGTGTAAGTTCAACATGAAAGGTGAGAATCACGAAAGAGAACAGCGTCATTGTCTCACCTTTTCCACGCAATGGACCCGCATCAACCCACAACCACTTGTGTGAAATGTTTTTAATTTCGTTTATCTCTTTTCTTTTAGAAAAAATTAAGAAACTAAAATATTTTTTTCAATTTGAAGACAAAAAGCTTTTTGTTATGATTAATAGTCGAATAGATTTGTAAAGTTCACTCTGCTTTTGTACCTTCCACTTTGGCTTTTCGTTTTCTTTTTCTTGATAAGTCTTCCACCGATGTTTCTCACCGATTAAAGTATTAATGGATAACATGGATCCCTATTCAATCAAGTCATTCATATGATATTTCGAGACTTCCATTGGATAGAAGAAGATTACATTCATCCATTAACTTGTAAATCTACTATTTCAACTTTTATCCTAAGTAATTGTGTTATTATTTATTATTGTAAAGTTATGTGGTTCTCCACTACTTTCGATCACGCCTAACCCAGCTCCAATCACAACCTTGTTATCAGATAGATAGATTTCGGTAGGGTATTAAACAGTATCATCCATAAAAAAATGTAGTAATTCAGAATGCTGACTTAGTTTGAACAGTCTTCTTGTAGTGCCCACTAATTTTAAAGGGAAAGGAAGATACAATGATCGAAAGGTGTTGAATTGGTGTGGCTTCTAATGCCACCCTTAGATTTTGGAAATGTAGCATGTTTTAAATGTCTTAATGATTTGATCACATGCATGAATTGCAGAAGGGAAACATTTTATGACTTCAGTTTCTGCCTCAGTTTTATCTGCCAGATACTATTTTTCCAAAGAAATATTTGTTCACCATGTTAAATCCTTTTTCAAATATGTACCAAGATTGCATTTTTTTCAAATATGTATGGAGATTGCATTTTACAACAGCTGATTATTGTTTTTTATTATCGTTTTATACAATTCCTGCATTAATTATACGAGATTATTAATTAGTAATTTAATTTTACAGAGGTATTTGGCTGAATTATGGGATAAAAAAAGTAGTCAAATAAATTCCTCTTTTTCCACATTATTTTATTTTTTTATCAAAAGTAGGCAATCAATCAAAGGGAAGTATTATTTGATCACACATTCATGAATCATGACATCTTTGAGTTCAGAACTGCATATTTTCCTTCAACCGTGGCCTGAAACCTTATGGGATGACTCTGTAACAATCAAGAAAGACAACATATACACTGAAATATTAGTGTATATTTCAGGTTGTAAGTAAGGGCATATTCTCATTATTTTCATGACCAAGTACATATGGAGCCCAGGATTGCATTCAGAAATCTAGCTTGCAAACAACATAATTGTTATTTTACATTGAACAAATATGCGAATCTATAGACCCATAAGTCGTATCATAATGAATATATTCAAAATCTCAAAATTCAAGATGGCAAGGAATGAAGAAGAGATGGGAAGGAAGGGCAGTTTTGTTTTGTCTGAGAGGGACAAAAGACTTAACAAAGATCTAAACTGTACGAAGGGATCATGTTGTATGGGCACTATGGGTCCTTGAAGCCCATATTCCGAACACAAGAAACCAGAAAACGAACAAGATTGCCCAATAACGTGCAGGTCCATACTTGATTCTGGTAAGCACAAACTGCAAAACCACAAGTTAACACCAGGATTGAAATAAAAAAAAAGTGCAGTTATGTATATGCCACTAAGATCAACCATGTATTGTATTTTTAAGCACAAGAAGATAGTACAACCATAAATTCTAGTCAATTAAGTGAGAACCTTAAGACTTTAAAGTAATACATAAAGTACTTTATCCTACTCAACAAGGGCACTAATTGTTGGGACTTAAACAAAAGAGGAGAATCCTATCCAAAAGACTAGTTCGTTAGGTGGGAGAACCTCAAATTATCCTACTCATTGTGGGACTCCAAAGATTATGCCATCATAATTTTGAAATTATTCATTCAACTATTCAAAGATCTATGATAATTGTGAACTTAATCAGTCAGGATCTTCATTTATATTTCAATTGTTTTTAAAATCATTGTTATGTTTATGTTGGTACAAGGCCACACGTGTCTTCATCAAAGACAATCCTACTCGAGTAGGATAAAAATATAGTCGAGTTTGAATCCATCCAAACATAACCAAATCTGAAAAATTCTTTTTAGAGGAGCCAAAGGAAGGGACACAAAGTACTTACAAAGCGGAAGAAAACGACCACTGCTAAAGCACAAACCCCTCCAAGTAAGATATGAAGACCACTTCTAGCAGTTTTCTGTACAACAAAAACAGGTTGAATTATCCATTATGCTTCTAACCAAATCAATAGGGAAGAAGAAATATATAGACAACACACAGAAGGAAGTGTAATAAAAGGAAAGAAAAAAAAAACAATGAAGTTGTTTGATCACTTTATCCATTCAAAATGGTTCCCCTCTTGAAGTAACCATGAGTAGACCACCAAAACAAATTTTAAAGACCAAAGCACCCTAAAAAATACAAGCATTACATTTGAACCACACAAACTGAAGAATAGAAAAAAAGTCCCTCATAAGATTTAGTCTCTATATATTTAACAGTCTTTATAGTTAAGAAAACTACAAGTGACATACTCTATACTTAACCATCAAAAAATGTTCTAGCCTGCACACACCCAGTGCTGTGTAATGCTAAAAACAATTGCTCAAAAGGAAAATATCCACCTTGCTATGCAAAGACAAGTGACATAATTTTTTCTTAGCTAGATGTGCACACATCATGCATATCAAGAGAAAATGTGACAGGAGGCCCATGAAATTGCAATAAGTGATTTGTATTAATCTTGCTATCATAGAGAACGACCTATCATAATTGGCTAACAGAAATATACAATCAAGTAGGTAGTAATAAAAGGGATTGTTTTTCTGTTCTTCAAATCTACCCAAAAATGAAAGTCTCAGTATAGAAAGACCGTGAATAATAGAATAAAAGAAGCTAATGGTGAGTTGAGCAAAGCAGAAAGATGAAACTGGACAGGAAAGGCCTCTAAGGTAAAAACATCCCCACCCAAATGTTCTCTACCAAAAGTTAATCCAGTACCATGAGGCAAACTGAAAAAAACTAGATGTTTAAATAAAGTATAATATCACCTGGGAAATAAATCTTCAAAAACTGAAGATGACATGATTGCAGGGTTTATATGCCACCCATTCTAGTCTAAATCATACTTTTTAGTTACAAATATTAAACAGATTACTAGATATCGTAAGGACTGAATGTAAATGAATCATGTAACAACCATAAAAATGAACAAACTTCACAGTATACACCACATTGATAAATGACCATTCAATTTTAATAATTAACAACATCTTTCTATTGCCCCAAATTGCATTTTACCTTGACACCATTGTTTGCACACATAAATGAGATTCTCAAAGATAATTTTTAAGGGTGTTTTAGATGGAGGGTAAGATTGAGTAAACTTAAGCATTGTGTGGGAGTTTGTTGAAACGGGGAGGAAAATGAAGGATTATCATGTAGGAGAGGTATTTACTTGACCCCTCATTCTTTTTCACTCCTTTCCACTTTTATTTTCCTTTTAATCAACTGCTCCCTTCTCCTCCCAACTCTCAAATATAACCTAAAAATCTTCAAAACTGCCCCTTATAACAGACCAAGAAGTGCTGACTAAACTACTATGAAGCAGAGGAAAGACCACAGCTTCAGACCTATATATTAGACATTGACCATATGACCTTTTCCTTTACCAGTCTTAAATGGAGGCATAAAACCCATATAGGTGATCATTATACAGAATACCAGACTAAATTTCAACTCAGTGGACAAACTAAAGTCCATTAGCAATTTTCTGTCCCATATAATTCCCATCATTCTTCCGAGTTATGATCCAGTTATTGACTTTCCACAATGTATTTTTTACTAAAAAAGACTGGTAGAATATTGAATAAGGATGAAAGCAGCTTCTGTAAAAAAGAGTTAGCATTTGGTCTAGCAGATGAAGAAACACATGAGAAAAAGGTGGCCCTACAGATTATGTAGAGCAATGAATTGATAGCGAGCCAAACTATTATATTTCCTTTATGTATGAGTAACTCATTAAGCTGCCTCACCGAATGCATCACTGTCATAACCTCTTCAAAGTTTAAGCATACAATTTTGTAAATTCATAAGTTGAAAGTAAACCAAAAGTAGTTGCATACAATCATGGTATGGATCCATGTCCAGGAACATTCAGGCGAAGAAAAGGCAAATAAGAATTTATCACTCAAATATATTAGCAAGTTCGGGTACTTATTCCAATTGATAATTTTAAATACCTTTCCAACACGAGGGGCTATAAGCCATGCAAGGGTGATAGTAAGCAGTCCCGTAGCAAGCAGGATACCTGTACCCTCCACGGCCCATTTAGTTGCAGTATTCTGTACAGGGACAGCATCTTCAGTAACAATACTCAAAGGCTGCTCAGAAGCAACCTGTGAAACTGTGTCCACATTGCTAATGTTGTTATTGGTACTGCTATTATGAGGACAAAACCACAGTGCAATCTCACTTAGCCGTTGCCTCCGAATAGCAGCCACTGCATCAGGATCCACACCGTCATTTGCATGAGCTTGTGCGGGACCAGGATCACCACTAGCAGTTCTTTCCCTCAATACCTCATACTCCTTCAAAGCACCAACAACCTTATTGAAGTCAGAAACTCTGATATTATTTGCTATATGTCCACATATTTCACAAATGGTAGATCCATGGTTGACAAACCACTTGAGTGCACAAGCATAATGTACTAAAGCAAGATCGTTTTTACAAGAACATCCCAGTTCAATTAGTCTATCTTGATGAGACAAACCAAGTTCCAAATCGCTTTTACAAATGAAAACCTCCCCATCAGGGCTTACAAATTCCACCATCCCTGTACTTTTTTCAATATTTCTGTTAAGAGACATATTTCTGGGAATTCCATTGCCATCACACCCTACTTCTCCCTTGCTTTTACACAGTTCTGAACCTGGGGTGATGCCCAAAAATTCTAGCGCCGCATCTGCCCTTTTATCAGATTCAGTACATTGGCACACACGACAAGTTTCCGAGCCTTCCTTGTCCAGACTAATTCGAGCATGAGATTCTAAATCAACATTCTCAACACTCGAGGAACCATCATCACTGACTTCTTCCTTTGTCCTTGCTAAATCATTTTCTCTTCCCATCTGATCAGTCTTCAGACTCAAATACACAAATTGACCTTTCAGATTATTAGACCATTCTTCTACTTCAATAACATTAACTTAATTGAGTTCACAAACCCTTTTTCTGCACTGAGAATCATCATCAAGAAAAAAAACTACCATTCCAACACACAACAACCATTCACAGTTTTAACTTCAATTGTAAACCAGAGGACCCTCAGCAGAAAACAACAGCACGAGATTGGACTATATATTCTCCAGAAGAATACAGAAATTTCAATGCTGCAGATCCAGTTCTTTTGTAACCTGAAACACGTATATGTATGTTAATCGCAATTTAATGCCACAATCTCTAGTTGAATTATAAAAAATAAACAAATAAATAAATAAAATAAACTCCAAGGAAAATTGAAAATTCAAACTTTATGTACCCCAAAGGCGTAGATTTTGTTATTGAGCGAATATTATAGAATAAATCTGAAAAACAAACTACAACTAGCATACAACTGAGAATGTGATAATGAAGCGGTGGAGGCGGCACCCACAATTAAAGGAGCAAAATTCAGAAAACCCAATTGTTTGATTTTATAAGGGCAACAGTGAAATCCCTTAAATTGAATAAAAAATGGAAGATTCAGGTGACAGTAGTGAAGAACTTACCCAGAGAGAATTGATTTGAGTTGAGTGCGTTAGAGGGTCTTATTCACTCATTCACTCACTCCTCACTTACTGTTACTACTCTTCTTTTCTTGTTTATGTATCTTTTGCTCGCATCGTTTCTTTCTTTCTCTTTCACAATACAGTTCAATAATACATTTTCACCGTTTTCGGCTCTGACACTGAACACATACCAATTGCGTCTACCCAATCTTCTCCATTTGTACCCTTTTCCTTACCAAACATCAATACAATCACGCATCTATGTAATAAAAGCACTTTTTTTATTTCTATTTCGGTGTGTTACCATTTTCCTTGTTTTCCTCAAATCTTCCTTAACATTAATGTTTTTTCTTTTTCTATATTACATATCATTTTAGTATATTTTTTTTCCCCTTCTTTTTACAGTAATTTCTAGTATTCTTAACAACACTGTTGTTTTGCCAGCTGCGTACACTTGTGAGAACGATTTATTTAATGAGAATGATATTTGGCTTCATGAATAATTGGAAGGTACATAGGAAAAAAAACACTAACGAGAAATTTAGACAATATGAAAGAAGCTACATGATTTAACTTTTAATTAATGGGCTTGAATATTAAATAATTCAGGGGTTATTTTTATTATTTTTAGATAAAAGGTCATTTATGTTTATTCCATGTTAAAACGTTATTTTTATACATTTAATTTTTTTCTTAAAAAATGACTTCTCATTTGAATTAAATTTTAATTTTTTTTTTTTGAAAAGTTCAAACAAATTGTAAAGTCTTTTAAAGGTGTCATTTACACTATTAAAGGTATAATTAGTTTTTGTGTCATTAGACAATTTTACTTCTTTATTATTTGATGAAATGTATAAGTATACAATCTTTCTAACCGGAAATAATTATTTAATTCCTTAACTGAAAAACGGTATTAACTCCATAATTTTTAACCTTACAAATTTTTTTATATAGAAATACTAGTTAATTTATATTGACTTTTTAAGATATTAAAATATACTTTTATTCAAACATTTTGACTTTTCGATATGGTTCATCATTGTAAACCAACTTTTAACGGACTTTCTGATTTATTTTATAACTTTTAATGTCATTAATTATGAATTTTGAATAATGTACTATTCATTTAAAATTTAAAACAGTAATATTAATGTAAATATTTTAGAACTTCTATCAAAATATTAATTTTTATTTAAAAAACTAAAAGATAATATAAAACAAATCAAATAGCCATAATAAAATAAAATAAATTATACCAATGAGGGTTGAGTCCAGAAAAAAATAATGATAGACCAAATTTCAATTTTTCATCACCGAATTCTCTATATTTAATGTGTTATAGTGCTTTCAACAAAATTAAGCGACAGGATAGAAGATAAACATTGACTGTAAAAAAAAAACTTGCATATATTAAATAACTTGAAATTAAAAAAAAATAAGAACTTAATTGTTTGATTTTTTATGATGCCATTATGGTGAATAATATCATAAGATAAGAATATGAACAGATAGAAATGGAATAAATTCCTATGCTATTGAATGTTTGATCTCAACTAAAAACTTAACTATAATAATACACAATTACTCTTATGAAAAGGCAAATAGGACAAAGGACAAGCAACAAAATAGGATGCAGAGTGTTTTGTCTGGTGCTTATATTTGTAGTAACTAAGGGTAAATAACAGGATGCAGATAGTAGGCAAAATGACAGGTGCAGAGGGACCATTATCTTCTTCAATTGGTAGCTGTAATTTATGACATGATCACCTATACTATTCAAGAAACTATACCTACACAAAATTGGAAAGCAACATATTCTTTATTGCCTCTGGAAATTCTGAAGAACAATTTATATTGTACCAAAGCTGTCAGTGAAATAGATTGTTTGCAAAGTTCAAAACTATTTCTTTGTAAAGCAAAATTCACTAAAAAAAAATGAGTTCTTAGATACATGACTTTAACTTATATGATACAAACAGTCCTATTTTTTTGTAAAAATGGAAATTAACTCAATAAAATGTCTTTACTTGTATGTAAAGATTGTCTTCTGCGTACTGTTTGTGAGTGGTTGTTCAATATAACAGTATTCATAACACGAAGAAAAATAGAGTGTTTATTTTATATCTAAATTAAATTAAATAAACAATTAATGGATAATCTATAGATAGATAGATAGATGCACCTATTAGTAATTTTTTGAAAAATAAAATTTTTTTCAATAATTTGAAAACTCGACCTGTATTCATATTGAGACTAGCATTTATTATCAACTTTTTTTATATATGAAATAAGGAGAGATAATATCTTAAAATTGTATTGAAAATGTAAGGTTGCGATAATTCTATAATGTTTTAGAAGAAACTTAATTTTATCATAATTAGAAAATCACAATAGATATTATAGTAACATAATTATTTTCTTATTCTTATGTTAACAAATTAATAGAAAATTATAATGTATTTTATTTCGATCTTGACCCAAGGAAACAACATACTCTAATGGATTTTTTTACTAGGGATACATAAGGAAGATTCACTATTCATGAATCTAATTGTACATCTAAAAAATCATGATATCATTATCATTATAAAATCTTAAAATTTAGTGTTTATAATTATTTTTCTTATATGTCAGTCAATTTTTTTATTTATAGTCAACGTAAAACTTTCAATTTATGCTTATTCCCAACATTTTCTTTATCATAATTTATATCATAATATAAATCTTAAATTATGATCAAAGACTATCAAAATAACAATTATATTAAACAATACGAAAAAAAAAACTTTATTTTAAAAAAGAAAACCGAGTAATTGGACCTTATGCACACACATTAACATCTTTCACCTTATAAACCATCTCCTATTTAACTGAATGGTGTCATAATTGTATTATATGTAGACACCTTGTGCAAAATGCATTGATGTTGTTGATCGATTATCTTGAGAGTTTTCATTGTGAATATGAGAGAGTAACGATTGAGTTGTATTGTCTTAAGTTTTTTAAACTTGTATTATAGTGAATTGTCTCGGAAGGTAAATTACTAATTGAATCACCTAACTTCTTGTGTGTTTTGTGTTTCCTTCTTCTTTCTGATTACTATTCTTCAGTCAATTCTGGTGTTTGTTTGAAATGTTCTTGTGTATTGCATTTATCAGTAAACTTGGGTTTAATAGATTTATTTGTGTTGATTTCACATTACTCATATTGTTTGTCATTTCAAGAATTTACAGAATTTGAAGAAGGATATGTTTTCCTTCTTATAACAAGTCTTACAAAACTCATTTGAACCTTAGAAGTTCAAGTTGTAACTGAGAAGTCTAGAGGAAAAAACATTTGTAGGATTTTGTAAGCTGTGTTATCTTGTATCAGGAATCTACGCTGGCATTGTTTTTAGACTTTAAATTTAGAATTGTGTTTAGGCTTTCTCTGTTATTCGTTGGTGTTTAGGGCAAAACAGTGTCAGAGACGGTCACTTCATGCCATGTATTTCATTTATTTACATTCTATTGTTATGTTTTTTGGTCATTCTACTATAACATTTTCTATATGAAGTTTTCTTTCTTCAATCTTTTAATTTTCCATACTTTTGTCTTTTCAAAGATTATAGCAGTTCTCTCCTTGGGGCAACTGATCAATGTAACTAAACATTTTTGCAATAGAGAACATAAGATATTTGCTTACAAATTCAAATCCCCTTTTGGGTTGATTGTGAGATAAATTTTGGCATTGTAATACATGGGAATGATCCAACTAATCAGGCTCTTGATGTTTGAAATGAACCAAGAGTGTATTTGAAAGAATAAATATCCCTGGTTTGTTTCATTTGGACAAGGCTTTTGAATTTAAACTTGTTGTGAGTTATTACAGCAACTAAAATCCAAGGTAGCACAATTCTCTGCAGATTTCACTTTGATTGGTTCCAATCCAATATATGCCATCTTCAAATTGATGAATCATAGTTTTAACTGTCACAAGTACCATGATCTCCCTTTCTGGCATCTATCTTCTTTCCCCAGTCATGTAGCCTCAGGTGCAGTTCTGCAGCAGCAATCAAGAAGTGAATGGCCTGTTTTGGAGTCAGAACATTAACAATACCCTTGAGTGTTCCCAACCTAAGTTCATCAGCTTTGTGCAGGATCTTCTCCAAACCCTCTTCCTTTGGCACCAGGGTTGATTCAACCTTGTCCTCCAATTCTTTACTCTCCTCAACCTCTCCTCTTTCATTGGCTCTAATCATCTCAGAAGCCACATGAGACAACTCCACCATTGAGGCATCAGCCACCGTCTCCTGGTGACTTGCCATCAAATCTGTGATCTGCCTCTCCTCTAAGATGGTCCTCCTTTGCATCTCATCAAGCTGAGCTATTTGGGCTGCTGAAAGGTCTCCCAAGTCATGTGTTCTTAGACCTTGGATCAACTCATTGAGTCTGGCCTCAAATTGCAAACCAGACTTGGAATATAGCAAGTGAAAGGACACGCTTGGTCTCCATCCACCAATCCAAAGAAAAGCCTCTTCCAAGGAACTCATCCATGTTGGGGACAACACGGCCAACACATCTTGCTTTGCACACCTTGACTTGGCCTTGAAGTAGTACTCATAATGCTCCACCACCTTATTTATCACTGACTGAAGCTCCTCTCCTGTTAGCTGAGTTGAATCAGCAGCTAAAAGGTCTTTCAGATGTTGGTTTTGCTCAGAAATCCAGCACTCAAAAAACTGGTGAAAGCTTTCAGTTTCACCACCACGGTTACCCTTTTCAGTGGTGTGGTTGCCACTGCAAGGAACCGCAGACATAGCTGAGAATAAAGTAGAAGCACGTTTAACAACAGAAGTACAAAATGTGGCTTTTATAGGGTGAGACATGCACTTGCAAGTGGGATATGGAGGCTTTCAGTTTCAGGAGACTACACATGCCATTGGATGATGAGATGGACATTGGATTCAGTGTAATGTCTAATCTGTTGGAAAAGTGAAAGGAAACAAAGGTGGTATGAATTAATTTAAATTAAATCACATGCTGCTATGTGATGTAGTGAAAGATATTTTATAAGACGTGTGTGTGCAATGCGTGTGTGAAAGCCAATTGAGAAAAATGACAGAAGACTCTGATATAATAATAATAGTGGATGAGATCATGCATGAGACTAAATAAATATATGACAGAAGTAGCTAGAAGCTGTCTATTGCAGGGTGCCTTGCTTAGAGGAAGGAAAACAACAAGAAACTTGTTTGTGGCTTTGCATGGTAGCTGTAATATGTCGGCTGTATAGTATATATTTGTACCACATCTCAACTGATTATGTAATGTTTACACCATATTTATTGCTTTCCACTTGACACTTTCTTGAAAGCTAAGTTTGTCCCTTAGTTTTGAAGATAATTATTGGAGTTTGTAAAAGGGAAATATAAAGTATGAATTGAAATTGCACACTTTTACTTAAGATACCTCCATTCTCATTTATAAAGAAAAAAAAAATTATACTTGTTCTCAATTAATATGAACAAATTTTAACTACGTTCACTTTCCTTAATAATGTTTTTTTAATATACTTCATTTTAGTTCTCATCTTATAAAAATTACGGTTTTAATCGTTTTAAGTCCCTCCGTAGGGGATTAGGTTTTTTATAAAACATAAAACCTAAAAGTGAATACAATTTTAAGGGGGGAAAAAGTGTTTTCATGAGTTCTTATATTTTTAGCCAAATGTGATTGAGGTTCATGTATTTTTGTATTGATGAATTTAGTCTTCAAATAAATAAAAAATAGATGAGTTTCATCTATTTTAATATAAGAATTCATCAAAAAAAATTGAAATTAAAATATATTACATCTACATATTTTAAAAGATTGATAACTAAATTTATCAGAGTAAAAGTATAAGGAACTTCACCGTGTGAACTTAAACTACAAAGACAAAACAGTACTTTCTTCTAATTTTAATAACGACAAACAAAAAAATATATTTTTAATGATTAAAAATATATTTAACATGACATATTATAGATAACTACGTACATTCAAATTCACACACACAATCTATTTATTTGATTTTGACAGACAGTTATACAAGTTTTAGCTAAAGTGTTTATTAAACAGAGTCCATCTATTAACACCAAATACGATTCATTTGAATCCATCGGCATCAGCAATTGCAACGAAAGCATTTAAAAGGAGTCATAGGAAGACTACTTATAAATACACTTATATTTTCTATCTAAAGAATCCGTAACACATATTTAGATAGTTGTATAAATTTGATGGCTAAACTACCAACAACTATAGAAAAGCTAAGCGTTTGGAATTGAATATTTTAAGAGACTAGTTCAATTTTTTAAGATAAATTAGTATTTTGTATAATAATTTTTTTACGAAAATGCAATTCAGTTATCTCTAAAATTTTAATTTCGAAAACTATTTAAAAAGAATTCTGTATTAAATGGAAATTAAAACATTTTATTTAAGCAAAGCGAAATTAGAATATGTAAATTACTTCAGCCAAACAAAATATTAATAAAGAAAATTCAGTTAGAAATCATTTAAATATAATGTATTTAAATTTTCTTGAATTACTAAAATCCCCCTTCAAACATAGGCGAGGAGTTCATTTCTGAGTGCAAAATTAGTCAAAACTCTCAAAAACTTAAAACGGAAATACCTAAAAACAATGCGAGTGATATTTGAACTATCGAGGTAATAATATTCTATAAATACATAGTAGTAGCATATGATAGATTCAATGCTACATTTTGAAAACATAAAAATAGTCATATTTGAGTTACTGACATCAATCTTGCCCAAAAGCTGAGAAATACAAGAGAATTACATTGTTATAATCACAAATATATACTTTACAATAACTTAACCCTTTCCTGCGTGTATTCCCTGTTCCTTTCATGACTTCATTGGTGCTCCAACATTACAGTTAGCATTTTAGCATCAAAATTTCAGTGAAGAATGCACCCAATCTTTGAATGCAATAAAGCGAGGCTAGCAAGAACTGAGGGGAAATCCTGCGTCTAGAAATGTCCTGCATGAGTCCACTGAACTATTGAGACCCCAAATCGATCCGCACTTGTTCTCTCTCCCAGCAGAAACCTAACCATGAGACAATATTAAATCTCACTATCAGTCCAATACTTACTTTAGGTATTTCATTAAGTTCAACATGGCTGAAATTATAAAAGCTAACTTGTTTGCCACGTAAAACATTGATTTTGAAATTCCCATATAATTTTTAAAACAAACATGGCAAAATTTGAAACTTATTTGAATTTTTCCCATACATCTCATGAACCTTATTCTTCAATAAAAATCACCCCAACAAAAGTATACCTGAGATATAAGACTCCCCCTCTATGCGAAGGCACGGGGAGATCATTATACGCATTCTTATCCTTACAAATACAACAGGAGTTTTCGGATTCAAACATATGACAACTGTTATTAAGCAGAAACTTTATTGTTGCACTAGGGTTTGCCCTCAAAATATACCAATAAAAGATGTTTCACATTTCAAAGATATTTATCTCCCAGTATGGGAAATCAAGTTCATATCTAAAACAACCGCCTGCTTACCACACCATTGCCAAAAATAAATAACTGGAGCCATAACTCCAAAATTGCATTACCTTATATTCGTCTTGACTTCTGTTGTGAAGGGTATCCCGGCATCCCCATTTGTTCTTTCCTTCTCAACTGTTCACAACATAATAAATTTGAATATAATACAACAGAAGAAAAATTACAAAAAAAAAAAAAATGTTAAACCCCTTTTTCAATTCCCATGAAACACTAAACCTGTTGTGGATGACCCTGTGGAACACCTCGTTGCTTTGAGATACTCCCAGGATTCATTCCGTCTCCCATGGCTGCCTGGGACGTGAGATTATAAGCTGCCATTGCCTGAGGTGGCAATCTTGGCATTCCAACAACATTCATTGGCCGAGGGACAGATCTATTAGATCCGTGAGCACCAGGCATGCTGCCAGAAACTGCACTTACCTGACTCGGAAATAAGAAATATACATACAAAGTTAAAACTCAGAAGTGCAGAGCATGTTTAGACGTACAAGCTTGCACACAAGCTAGAATAAAACCATACTTTACTGTGAAGGGTATTTTTTATAAGCAAGGCAACGTTAATTTCAATAAGGAACAATGATATCAAATGCACTTCCACTCCTAGTCATTATTCATTATAAGAATGTTTCCAGGTCTGAACCTCTAGTTCACAGTTCACAAGACTACTTTATCACTTCAGACAGGCTCCCCCTCAGATTATTTACACAAACATTTGAGTTCAGCAAGATAACACACAATCATATGCACAAAATTCACATATTATCATATTATTAACAAATAGGTAATGATATCCAGCCTTTTAACTATACTAGTACAATATCCAAACTAGTGTAACTCTGCAATTTCCTACTCCACCATCTATGATTTTTTTTTTTTTTTTTTAAAGAGTCTCAATGGTCCAATACTAAAGATGAAAACATATTTCGTGCAAATCTTACATAATTAAAATTGAATTAGAAAAGTTGTACACATGAAAATGACAACTTAATTTTACTTATAAGTCAAATCCATAATATATGACTCTAACGATATTTATTTAATTAAATAACAAATTTCAAATTGAAGAACTTACATAGTCATATATGACATGTATAACTTACATAATTTTAAGTCATTCGCATACACATACACATTGCCAAACTTTTCAAATTATGTAATTGGCATGCCAGATAAACGAATTCCTTAGCATTGTAATATTTTTTAATTTAACATTAAAAAAGCATTTCATCACCCTAATCCTTGAATTATTACTCTAGTTGCATTTTTCATCCTTATATATTAAATTACTACACAACTTTCCCTTCCTGTCCAATTTAACGGTCAATTCTAATATAGTTAGATGTTCATGCCAACCACTTGATATGTGGAGAAAATATGTGTAAAACAAAACAAAAAAAAGGTCTTGTTATGAAATATTCAAACTCTGGTGCAGAAAACGGTATCATCTTTTCAAAAACTGTCATGTTTATCATGCAAAATGGCAAACACAAGATGCTGGTTAAAACAGAGTTTTGTTTTAGCAGTGTAGGGAAGCAGAGTAGCCCCTGACTGCTACTGTGATCACCATAGCAGATCAGTTTAATGCAGTCAAAAAGACCAAATAGGGAAGACCGGCCATAGCAGAAGAGATAGGAGTGTCTTATTGATTTCAAAAAAGTCCTCCGAATAAAGAGATCGTGGCTTATTTAGGGGCTATTTTTGAGATTTCATGTGAAAAAATAGGGCTATTTATACTGCTTAGCACTCCTATCAAATATGGATAAAGATGGGCTCCAACACTCCATCATGCTGAGAGCAGAACATTTCAAATATGAGAGTAAATATTTATAGGTGATCTAATAGTGGCATGATAGGAAGTGGTATGATACACCAAACAAAGATCACTAGATATCCTCTATACCATCTTAGAAATTGGATTGTAAGTCTAACCCAACCTCTGAAAATCAGAGCAAAATAAAGTTTGTCTCCACTTACATAGGAATAAATGTTTCAAGTGTGAAATTACATATTTGTGGGTGGTGGTTTGATTACAAGTAGCACAATAAACTCAACAAACCTTACTAAGATAGGCTCTGATATCGTTTTAGAAATTGTGAATTTTAGGCTTAAACCGTATTCAGGATTAGGTTTGCACCTACTTATATAGTATATTTTTTATCATATCTCTAGTCAATGTGAGATTTCCAACCATTTCTATCTAGCAAACTTGTTACTTGTACGTTATGTTACACTTATTACTTATGAATATTATGAACTTTGAGTAATCTTTATCATTTTTTAGAATATATATGCATATAGTACAGTGGCTATCCCACTGTCCGCTATCACATAATAGGGTTTTCATGGCAAGCTGCGTTATGGGTCACTATCCAGGATTTAAAACACTGGACAAAAATGTTGCAGTTTAGAGAAAACAAAGAAGTTTGTAATTGATTGTGTGAGGAGAAATTGTGCATATTTCACTAGAAGTGTGTGGGCAGTTGAAACTTTGAATAGAAAGGGTGTTGATGCTCACAGGTTAGATTTTATTCAAACTCAAGCTACAAATATTAAGGGTGTGCCCTTGTATAGCAGTAAAGTTTCTTTGATGACAAGTTGTGGTCATCAAAGGTATAGCTTTGAATCCAGAAATAGTCTCTTTGCATATGCAAAAGTAAGGCTGCACTAAAGACCCTATTTTAGCTATAAAATCAAAATTTCCATAAGGATATATATATTGATGTAAGAGCAGTTATGAATGAATATCAACAAGTTCATTTTCAGATATGTCATGGATGAATTCAGTTGTCACAAAATCTTGATGAAACCTTAGTCGGAAGGTACAGGCTATAAGTCTTATATTATTGTAATTGTGTTGTTGTGTTTACTAAAATAGATGGATCAAAAAAATCCTATGAATTATTATTTATACTTTTAATGTCTTATTTTCTCTATTTGTAAATTAAAAATATTACAACCACCACAACATGATAATAAAATTTACGTTATATGATGAGCATGATTTGGTTAAAGATCCCTCATTGTAGAACATAACCAAGCTAATCATGTAAATTAATGAACTTCATTTTCAAATTTTGGTTGTAATATTTTAAATTTTCAAATAAAAAGCTTGAGCTCATTAAATAATTATTAGCATTCAAACAATTATATAGTTAGGACTTCCATAATTTATATTAACAAATATGTCTGTTGTATATCTATGAATTGAGTTGTTGTTAATTAAACACTGCAAGTTGTATATTACACAGGAATTGAATGAATAAACTTCTCTAAAAACAGTTTTAGAAGAAAAAAGAAAATAAAAACATAAGTTCCTTCAAAATCTAAAAGTAACTAGTGCATAAGTTAATTTATAGAAATTCTCTCGTAGCTTTTCTAAAAGCTTGTTTTTAACTTATGCATGAGTTAATTTAGCTTTTGGAACAAACTTATTTTATTTCTTTCTTTTCCTATAAGAATTATGAAGAAGTTTACTCAACCATACCTATAATTTACATAATTTTTACTTCAGATATTTAAAAAAAATCTAAAGACTTACTAATTATCTAATTAAATAAATAATATAGCTAAGGTTTAAATTATGCAGACAACTCATTATATAATTAGGTTGTTATTTTTCATGTGTACAACTTTTGACATACAACATTACATCTAAAGTTTCAAGTTCGACTTGTTCACAATAGTCATTAGTACCAACTATGACTTGTCATTACCAATCCACATGTTATTCGAACAACTTGTTTACAATAGTCTTTTAGAATTGTCACGAACTGGTAAGCTATAACCAAAGGCAACTATGTTCTACTAAACATAGCAAAACCACTGAAATTGTTCATAAACATCATGTCACCATCTAATTGAACTTTATTAATGTTAACTATCACCTACATTTTCTCCAAGCAGTTCCCTTATCTGTAAGAAATGTAAAACTGGCAAGTTAATGCAAGGGTACTTTTAAATTATAATTGAATTTAAAAATATAGATGATATAAAGTATATCGGAGAAAAAATAATATTGTTAAACAATGGTGAAATAACATATCTTAAGAATAAAATATAATGGAGGACTTATTCATTGCAGATAATAAGATTTCTATTTTATTAGATAGGAATAACTTAAACAGGTATTTTTTTAAATCGAATATGAAATTACAAAAACATTTTTTAAATCAAAACATGTTATCTCTATGTCTGCTAATTCGATATGGAGTGTTAAAATTCAAAATTTGAAAACCAAATTCAAAAAGGAATTAACTAAAAACCGTATATTTAAGTTAAGAATATAAATGTTTTTTCAAAATGGAAGTTTAATCAAAGAGAAATCGTATACCATGGTGAGGAAGAGAATGACTCCTAAAACTTCCTTTTGTAATATTAAGTACCCAAATTTTTGATTGGATTGACTCTCCAATAGATCTGATTAGCCCACATAAATTCAACGTAATCTCTTTTTTGTATACCATAGTTATATTGACAAAGGTTCAATTTTCTGCAATCAATTCTCGATTTGGATAAAAAATTAGTAGTAAAAGGTTACAAAGGAGTATTTTACAACTGTGAACAGAGGAAGAGTTGAAGTTCAAAATCGATATTGTAGTTAACACGCTCCAGCAGGAAATACATGTAGTCATCATTTAAAGTTCAAAATAATATATCTTCTACAGCTATCATAGATTTATATATGAACAATTTTTTTTACTTCTCTCTTACTCACTCCCCTTTTCTTCTTCACATATTCCCCCTTATATTAAATGCCTATTTAAAAGGTCTCATTTCCTAAACATCTTTAAGTATTGGTTCATTGACAAGTAATTTATCATTATACAATATGATTCATCAGTATCTTATAACCTTGATTAACCTTAAACTTTCCACTCAATAAAGATGTAATTTATCTTTGTACAGTATAATTTCCTATCATCCTAACCCTGGTTAACCTTAAAAAAAAAAAAAAAACTCCAGTTGTTATAACCCATAGGCTACCCACATCCTCTAATAGTCCTTCTCTTCTCTAAATATGCAATACTGTAACAATTTGAAGTACTGCCTTATCCATAAAAAAATACCCCAACAATATATTAGGTATGTGCAATTGCAGTCTAGAAGGATATACCCCAATCATATTAAAACAACAAATTCTCAATCATCATTGCATACCGCTTGTGAAGGTGGCAGATTGGTTGTCCCTTCAAGATCAGTTGTGTTGTCCACTGGACGAGTGGGATAATTTACAATTTTCTCTCCAAGTTGACATGGTACAAGAGCACTGATCATGATTGTACAGCATGTTCAGTTAAAGAAAATAAACATTGACAGAATATGAGCTTCATAAGGACTACCATTTTTATAAAAACACAAAATAACTGCATTAATATTTTGTCTATAAAACTTTTAGCAAAAAAATAAATTAATTAAAAAGAGATAGGACCAGTTTTATTCATTGAATTTAGAATAAAGGCCAATCCAGAATAATCAAAAGTGGTAAGAAAAAATCTCACTTCCGTCCAGGTAATGGTTCAATTTTGAAATACCTGGCAAAACAGAGCATAAGCATGCTTGTCAGATAACAGCTCAACTACAAAGAGGATCTAATATAACCAAATTCACAATGCACAGCCTTAACTATATTGATATAACAAGATGACAAGACAACCACATCTTTTTTAGTGCACCAAAGATCTCAGAAAACAAAAAATCCAATAACTAAATAAATGTAAAATCATACTTTTCAAGTTTAGATATATATAATATACACAAGAATAAAGAAGGAAAAGAAAAGATTCTTACTCATGCTCCAAAGCTTGTGCAGCTGTTATTCGTTTCCGAGGATCATATCTGCACATAAATCCACAAACTGATATTAAATGTAAAATCACTAATGTGTCTTCATAGTAAAGCTTAAGCTTTTCGGTTAGTCAGTTTATAACCTACTATTAGAGCCTCAGTGGTCAAGTAATCTAGAGTTCAATCATTGTCACCCCAACACTTACAAGTAAAAAAGTTGAAACTCGATAAAGACAGGCTGGCTTGTGTGATCCACACTTCAAAGACAAATGACTTGTTTGGGGAGTGTAAAATATAAAAATACTCGTGTAACTTCACTCTAAAATTTAAGCATAGGGAACGATTGGTTTATGACATCCCCCATCATCTTAAAAAGACAATTAAGAACTAAAACAGGGAATTTTGTGTTGAAACTGAGTTGATATAGTATGATATAGTATGATGAGTTGTACATGTTGCAGAAGACATGCACAAAACCTTATGCATACAGTCTAATACTAAATTATAATCCTAACTAAATAAAGAAAAAATAAACAAATACAATAAAATACTAATCCTCAAACGTGATGCAAGATGCTGTAAATTTACATGTTGTAAGATGTTGGATAGACTGCTTAATTTAAGTCGTCCCTAGCCCACCTTAGTTGGGGATTGCAACTTCAAAGATGTTGTTTAAGCTCAAATTGAGATATGACTTAGATAGAGCTTATAAAATTAACAGCCCTCACCTCAAATTCAGTTTTGTAGAGTTTAGTTAGATCGTTATTCCAAATTCTATAATAATATTAGAATCTATCCTAGATACATTGTCAGGTCACCTACATTGTCACACACACTCTATGTACGTAGCCCTAAGTATGAGGGGGATTGTTAGAAATCTGCCTTAAGTGGGGTCACCCTTAGCTCGCCTTGCAGTCTATTTGAGGGTTGCCTAAATTGTAATCTCAAGGGTGGTGTTTAATCTAATATCAACTAGAGATATGGCTTAAATGGAACTTAAAACACTTGGACAATCCTTGCCTATAAGTCAAGTTTGTAGGGTTGATGTAGATTATTAACCTAAATTCTAAGACTTATTTAGCATCGTAAAATGAGCCTTTGAATTCATTGTCCATATCAACAAAGTCCTAGAATTCAGATGACAAATAGGTTTATGGCTCACAGTGAATATTTTACATTGAAAGCATCTGGTCACAGCCAGGAGAGATAGACTGATGTTGAAACAGAAAGAACTAGTGATCATGATTATTAAAGCAACAAAATGTTAACAGGTAGGTGATAATAAGTAAAAGTAATAAAAACCTCAAGCCTACATTTTACAGATCAACACCATGGTAAGGAAAGGAAATGTTTTGGCTCATTTATCCACTCCACTATTTGGGAGCACTAACTCACAAATGTACATAAGTTATTGTACTGCACCTAGGGTTTAATTTTGTATTAAATGGAAAATGAAAAACGTCATTTAAGTTTTGTGTAGGTATAGAAAGATAAATATATATATATATATTAAATCTACCGAACAAACTTACTCAAGCATCTTTGACAAGAGGTCGTATGCAGGACTTTTTGTAGATAGATGCACAGCATTATAGAGACCGGTGTTGTCACTTTATACCCAAAAAAAAATCCATTAATTTCACAGTAGAAACAAATCAATTTAATTTTAAAATTTAAAGAATGAAGGGTAACTAAAGAAGGGCTACAAATTAAAGAAAAATATCATTCCTACATGAGTGTATGATCACATTAATAATGAAAATTGACAGCACCACCTACAATAGTATCAAAAGATCTTACTATTTGTGTCCTTGTATATGTTGCACATCCTGTTGCCAATGGGGAAGACTTGCCAACGAAGGCCACTTTTCTAATGTGGGATGGCCTGGCACAGTAACAATGTCCTGTGATATAGGTCTAGAATATTTGTCAACAGAATGAATGTCCACCAGCAGGGAAAATGAAAAAAATTATGCAGATAGTTACCTAAAACCTTAAATATCTTGTCAAGTTGGTCAAGCTGCACAGGTGGAACAACAATTATGAAAAATCCAAAAGACAAAGCTAGCACTGATAAACAAATTATTTCAGCACCAACCCAAAGAAAACTAAATCTATAGCACAGTATTCAACTACAGAATCAGAAAGCTATAACTTATTGCATCAAGTACCTGAAAGGGATTTGATGTAGCTTTGACTTCTGCCCCTTGAAATAGTGGCTTCAAGGTCAACAACTCAGCAAAAATGCATCCCACAGCCCACATATCTAAATGTATATTTAAGGAAAAATGACTGGGTACTGGACCATTTTTAGAAGAGTGGAAAGATGTTATCCCAGTGATAAGCTCACACCAAACACCCACACGGATAAATTAAATGTAAACATTATTTCAATCTTGTGGAAATCACCAATTCAGCGAAATCATAACTCATTGAAGAGCGTGTCTTGAGTAAAACTAGAGACAACAACAGAACCACGAAACATGCACTGAAGCTAGCTATTTCACAGAACAGAAATTCATTGACAGGAAAATATGGAAAAAAATCACCTTGATACCCAATACTTAAAAGAAAGTAAAACTTCAATAAAGGGATACCAACAGCACTGGTATAATGTTTTGCTCCAAGAAGCAACTCAGGTGCACGATACCAAATAGTTACAACAACCTGCAAGTCAGTATCTCTTATATTCAGGAAACCACCAGATAGTCAAAGCTCATGACAAGCTGATAATTTTGAGAAAATATTAATATTGCACACTGACTTCTGTTTACAGGGATTTTTTTTTTATAGTACAAAGTAATTACAGGATAGTTCTAACTGTTAAATTAAAACAATAAATATTTAAGAGAGGCTGGTTATAACTGTCAAAGGGAGTGGAAAAGGAAGGAAATGATGCCAAAGAGAGTGGAAAGTGAAGGGAAAGAAAGAGAATGAAAATAGAAAAGAAGATAATTTTTTTATTAATTATTTCTATTTATTATTTCAATATTATTTTTATTATTGTAATATTATATTTATATTATTATTATTATAATTTTTTCTTCAAAATTGATGACTTTCTTCATATTTCTGCAAAGAAAGTATTTCTTCGCAAAGGTGCCATCCCCACGCTTCTTGACTTTCTTCCCTAAATACTAACAGGACATAACTAAAATAATTATACTAGCTAACTATTCCATTGTTTAGTAAAGGGGTTTTACACTCACAAACACGAACCACATGAAGCTTTTAGGTTAAACTGACAGTTGTCTACAGTCACCAATCATTTAAATTAGCAACAAAATCATTTATTGCTAATTTAAATTATCATTGACAAGTGTAGCAGATCACACGTCCAACAGAAGGTTTTTCAATTTAGGTTCTTTTATATACATATTAGAGTAGTTTATATCCTCTGGTGAGAACCAATTTGAACAACGTTTAGAATATGTACCTATTTTTTATTTTCTATTTCATTCACAGGCATTACAAATTTCGGACGAGGGTTTTACAGTGGAATACAAATTTTGCTAAAGGCCCCCAGTTTTCCAGATATAAACAAATCATACCCCATTATCAGATAGTGGCTTAAGAGGAGCTTGATATATCCTTGCAAGTCCAAAGTCAGCAATCTTAACAACTCCATGCTCCTCTCCTTCACCCATAACCTGACCAAAGAAAGATCACTCAATTAAAAAGTCAAATGCACTAATCAAAACTTGAGAAACAGAGTTCAAAATTTGAAATAAGAACAACTACACATGTATTGCAGTAAAAGTAGTCAATGTACAGCAATGAGGAAGCCAAAACCGTACCAATATATTTGATGGCTTCAAATCTCGGTGTATCATCCAATTACTACAGGGGCAAAAATGCAAAAAAATAAAGTCTATTTACAAAAAAAAAAAAAAAAAAAAAAAAAAAAAAAAAAAAAAAAAAAAAAAAAAAAAAAAATAAAAAATT
>Ga0099824_1001609_pt1 | contig 32045 bp, 11 predicted proteins | sample SiratrowhiteBW_FD_76837 | JGI IMG/M metagenome (GOLD analysis project Ga0099824, IMG submission 76837) | Root nodule microbial communities of legume samples collected from California, USA - Siratro white BW | ecosystem: Host-associated > Plants > Roots > Nodule | place: USA: California... | reverse complement strand
TCTGTTTGCAGAAGAAGAAAATTTGCTAGCAATGCTGACAACTAGCTGTGGAGATCCACAAACTTTTGAGGAAGCCAATAAGAGTCAGAAATGGAGGGAGGCTATGGACACGGAGATGACAGCAATAGAAAGAAACAATACGTGGGAACTTGTAGACCCACCTGAAGATGTGATACCCATATGTGTAAAATGGTTTTTCAAAACCAAACTCAATGAAAGAGGACAAGTAGAGAAGTATAAAGCTCGTTTAGTTGCAAAAGGTATGCTCAGACATATGGAATCAACTACACAGAAGTTTTTGCTCCAGTTGCTAGACTTGACACAGTTAGAGTATTGCTAGCAGTAGCTGCTCATATTGCATGGGAAGTATTTCAGCTTGATGTCAAAAGTGCCTTCTTGCATGGTGAAATTCAAGAAAATATCTATGTTCATCAACCTGCTGGGTTTATCAAAGAAGGCAGAGAAAACCAAGTATACAAGCTGAAGAAAGCTCTCTACGGGCTCAAACAGGCTCCACGAGCCTGATACAGCAAGATTGAAGCTTATTTTTCTAGAGCACAGTTTACACGATGCACCAGTGAACACACTTTGTTCACAAAACAAGTTAGAGGCAATATTTTAATAGTAAGCTTGTATGTGGATGATCTAATTTTTACTGGAAGTTGCAAAGCCATATGTGAAGAGTTTAAACATTCAATGCAGTTGGAGTTTGACATGATTGATCTTGGTAAAATGATACACTTTTTGGGCATAGAAGTCATACAGAATGAAGCAGGCATTTGTATCTGCTAAAGAAGGTATGCACGTGAGATTCTAGTTCGGTTTGATATGATGCATAACAATTCTGTGAGAAATCCCATGGTTCCAAGAACTGTTTTATCTAAAGATAATGAGGGAATTTCAGTAGACGCTACAAAGTTTAAGCAAGCAATTGGCAGTCTCATGTACTTAATAGTCACACGTCCAGACTTGATGTTTTGTGTTAGCTTAATTAGTAGATACATGGCCAACCCCAAAGCGTCTCATTGGGCAACAACAAAACGTCTCCTCAGGTATCTACAAGGTACTATTGAATATGGTCTCTTCTATAAAAAAGGACAGAAAATGAGCTTATCTGCCTACAGTGACAGCAACTATGCAGGAGATCCAGATGATAGGAGAAGTACTACTGGATCAGTATTTATGATTGGGACTACAACTGTATCTTGGGCTTCAAAAAAATAGCCTGTGGTAAGCTTATCAACCACTGAAGCTAAATATATTGCTGCAGCATATTGTGCATGCCAATGTATTTGGCTCAAACGAATCATAGAGCATCTTGGAATAGAAGCAAAAGAAGCTACAAAAATTTTATGTGATAATAGTTCCACCATACAATTGTCCAAGAATTCAATTTTTCTTGGCAGAAGTAAGCATATAGCAGTAAGGTTCCATTTTCTCAGAGACTTGGTTAATGATCAAACTATCACACTGAAATACTGCAATACAAATGAGTAAGTGGCTGACATTATGACAAAAGCCTTAAAGATTGAACAATTTGAAAAACTTAGACATATGCTTGGAGTTTTTGCAGTTCATGAGATAAGCTCAAGAGCTTAAGGGAGGGATTGTTAGATATTTTATTAAGTCAATAAAATATTTCTAATTTATAGGACTGACTAGGTCTAGGTTGTTGCGTATTCTTTGCCTAAATTAGTGTCATTTCAGTTTGTACAGGCCTATAAAAGCCATGTCTCTGCTATTGAATAAATTATGCATGCTCTTCATATCTTTCTCTGTGCCTGAATATATATTTAGACTAACACCACCACCACCACCACTAAGAAGGTTTTGCTTCCGCGCCCGCCACCACCACCACCACTGAGGTCTCTCTTTCTTTCTGCCTCATTCTTCTACTCCAAACTTCTTACTCCTCGTTCTTAGTATTGTTTTACCCAAACCCTTATTGTTAATATTGTTAAGCATAAACCAATCTCATAGTCACAACGCGCCTCGATGCCATCAACTGGATCTTAAAGGTATGTGCTCAACGGACGCAAAAACACGTTGGTTTAGGTACATGAATGAATGTTTTATTCTTGGCAATGCAAGTTCACGCATTCTACAAGTTCTCTCCGGTGACGACGTTTCTCTCCGTCAACTATTTGGACCGTTTCCTCTCTCTTTGTTCACTTCCCGTAATACACTTTTTCTCCCCCAAAATGTCACGCTTTTTAGGCATAAAGTTAGACATGGCTATTATTTATTATTTTATTTCCTTGCATTGATTATTTTTTAATTTGATTAATCTTATTTTGTGGCAGCAACGTAGTGGGTGGCCCTTTCAGCTGCTATATATGGCATGCTTGTCTCTGGCTATAAAAATGGAAGAGTCTCGTGTGCCCTTCTTACTGGACCTGCAACAGTTCGAACCCAAATTAGTCTTTGCTCCTGAAACGATTCAGAGAATGGAACTTTGGGTCATGTCCAATCTCAAATGGAGACTTCGCTCCGTCACGCCCTATGATTATCTGCACTATTTCATCACCAAGATCTCTTTCTCTTCCTCTGAATCCAGCAACCAGTTTTTCTCCGTAGCTTCCAATCTCATACTTAGCACCACCTGTGGTAACCTTCTAGTACTCCGAAGGAAATCCCGATTTCATTTAAAAAAAAGATTGGACATAACAGCGCGGTTCCCTCTACAACCGCGTTGGTATGTCCAATAATAGCGCTAATTTTAAGCCATTTTGCACACTATGAGCATTTATTAACGCGGTTGCTAAAAAAGCGTGGTGGTATGTTATACTTTTCATCGCGGTTGTATAACCGCGATTGTATCTTCAGTACCTTTTATCACGGCTACATCTATCGCGGTTCCGAAACTGCGCTTGTAAACCTTATAGAACCGTGATTAAATTTCTTTTTTCCACTTGTGGGGTGTTAAACAAAGTTGATTTTTAAAGCTAATGAGGAAACAACAACAAACTCAAGAGGTTTGTTTATGTCATAACCTTCCAACTATCATGACAACGGAAATGGAGCTATGATGTGGTCAAATAGAGTGCATACATTGAATTAGTGGGTGAAGTAGTGGACTACTAATATAGATAAGTTTAGAAGTGCTCCTTCAATTCTTTTTCATTTATGCGCATTTTCAATTTCTTTCATGAGAATTTGTGAAAGAGAGAAAAAAAAAAAACGAATTATTGAATCTTGTAATTTGTATTGATACAAAGGTGCACAGATTCATCCATGATATGACGAAGTGGGAGGTAGCCAAATCACATGGAAGTTTAAGATTCTGACTACTATGACGTAATATAGATTTATATATAATAATTTACTATTTGTTTTATTTATGTAGACGTGGATTATGACCAATCAATCATTTTGCAAGCGTTGAAAATTACCCTTGTCTGTTCCGGACTGGAAGGATTATTTAAGCAATGGAGACTCTCCCGAAGTTCGTGCTCAAAAGGACAATTTCTTTCCTTTATTAGTTTCTTTGGGAAGGGTAGGAGGAAGGAACACAAGAGGTAAAAACACTCTTGCCTCTACTTTTTGTCATGAAGTCAGATTTTATACCCACCAGATAATAGGTTTTGTTGAAAGTATTTTATTTATCGTTATATAAGACTAGACGTTGATGGATGAGTTATATGAATCACACGCAACAGATAGTCACAAAATAATAAAAAATAATAAAAAATAAAATAAACTAGTGGCTAAGGTATTTAACATCAATTGAAACTGGGCACCAAATTTTAGTATATTGAAATATCTTTTTGCATGCAGCAAATGGTTTCTGTACTATTTATCCTACTAAAAATAAATAGTTGCTAGAACATCCTTTGAGTGCGTTGTGGAATGTCTAGAGTAATTATTAATATATGTTTTACACATGTAAGAAATTAACCTCGAAGTTAGAGAAACCACGAAATCAGTTGGATGATTATATAGCAAAACTAAAAGCCACTCTATCTCATAAGGCAGTTGGCATCATGCAGAACCTACATTTCCTTTGTTGTAGAGTATTACTTGTAAATATGAGGAGTTTTTGATGATGAGTTTAAGAAGGAGTTTCGAGAGTTATGTAAAAGATTCTTTATTTAGTTTTTGTGTGATTATTTTTTATTTGTTTTTTTGTGTGATTATTCAAAAATTTATTGTGAATCAAGAGTGAAGAAAGTCCGACCAAATTTCTAAAATTTTATTACTGATAAAGAACATATAAGTGAGATTTGATTGAATTGTTGATAATATGACGTCAAGTTGAAAATTTTATGAGATAAAAGTTTTGTGAGATAATCTCAAATGAGTGTAAGATTTGAGTCAGGCTTGCTTAATAATTTTTGAAGAATATTTAAGACTTTTTATTTGATTAAGTCTTTTAAAATGTCTTATTAATGTTGAGAGTTTTATTATTTTCAAGTTAGTAAGAATCAAATCATTAACGCTGAGTTTGTTTCTGGTGTTCGACTGTTCACAACGACCGATTTGCAGGGACTGTGGTTGTTTGCTTCAATATATTTGTGATGATTTGCGAGAGAGCGGAAACTAGGGAGAAGTTCAAATTTTGATCTCTGTGATAAGGGAAGAAATTCGCTGAAAGCCAAGTCAATAATTAAAAAAGACATAGTTAACCTTAATTTTATATATATAATATTAAACTTCTACAAACATAATCAATTATAAAAGAATTAATTAAATATATATTATTTTTTTATACGTAATCAATTATATGAAATAATTAATCAATTATACTTTATATTTATATTTTTAATATAAATTTATTAAAAATATCTAAAATTATAATTTTAATCTATAACAATTTTAAATAATTATTATATATAAAAGATATAATTAATTATATATTATCATATAAAAATATGTTTATATATAATAAATTATTTATATAATTGATTATATATAATATAATATAATAATAAATAATATTAAAAAATACAAATACTAAATATTATTTAAATTGTATAATAAAAATATTAAATAATATTATTGATAAAATAAATACTAATAATTATAAATAATATAAATATATAGTTTAATAAAAATGAAAAGAATTATTTAAAAAGGAAATTATTTAATATTAAATTTTAAAATAATAATATTACTTAAATTTAATATAGAAATTATTTTATAATTTCACATTTTAAAAATTAATTATATTTAATAAATTAATTATATTTTATTATAAAATTAAATTTTAATTTAAAAATAACTACATATTTTAATATTTTTATAAATTTTTTAAGATAAATTATCAATTACATCAAGTAAGTAAATTATATTTTATTTTTAATTATAAGGATAAATTTGTAATTTATAATTTTATATATTAAAAGATATTAAAATACATCACATCATTCACAAACTTTCATAAATTTATAAACTTTCCACTCAAATCTTACTATCTTTCTCTTAATCCAAACAATTAAACTTTCCATACACTTTCATCTCAAATCCACTCTTCAATCCAAACACACTCTAAGAGTGGGTCTAAGGTACATATGTAAAAAAAATATTTTATGATCAAATAGCAATTTTTTAGTATTAAAGAATTGATTGTTTTCTTTTTCTCCAAACTTTCCTTATTAACAAACTTATATTTTAAACTTTTAATGAATATGTATAAACTAGCCAGGTAACTATTTTTCACTGACCATATTAAATTATTTTAAAACTGTTAAAACATTAAATCAACTTCACTACTCATGATTATAGCAAATAATTTTATGTAATGTGAATTTAATATGAAATGAGGTTAGTCTTAATTCACATGAATCATTCTTATGTAGAATAACACCTAACTAAACATAAAATTGTATATGGATAACCTCTTAAACCTAGTATCATTGCTTTCTAAGGATATAATAATGAACATCCAATTATTTTCCCCTTATTACTATGTTTTGTTTTGTTAAAGTCTTATCGAAGAAATTATTTTTCCCGACCTTTATATTATAAGTAAACTTTTATTCATATTTATAGTGTTTAACTTTAATTATCTAGACTGTAATTGAAAATAATTTATTGTAATTTATTATTTTAAATCAGATTTATCTATTCAAGATTAATTAATCTTAATTGAGATTATTGATTAAATTTGAATTTTAAGCTTAATATTTTACTTTTCTTATTTCTAACTATCTTTAGAGATTCCAAGAATTCGAAATCTAATCAAATCTTCTACACATATATTTTTCAAATTTTATACAAAGATAATTCTTTGTAATTCTTACTTGATTTAGAACAAATATCCTTTAGATATTTTGCAATATCTCTTACGATAGATATAGAAAGAAGATATATTAAGATAATATGCGATAAAGATATAAATAATTGATAATTACAAGAATGATGTATGAGACAAAAATTTGCATGTAAATTCCATAAAGGAAAAAAAATGATTATAAATAAAGACCTCAAAAGGAAGAAGTCAAGGGTGTTGTAGCACCACATAACATAAAACCCTAATTTTATTTCCTTTTGTAATTCTTTTGTTTGTATATTCCTTGTCAAAAACTAAACTCCTTTGTGTTGACATTTCTATTCAATAAGGTTTTAAATTCTTTAATTCTTTTAAAGGATATAAGTATGAGACTCTGGAAGGAAACTAATATCAATTTTTATTTTTTATTTTTTATGATAGAATCAAATTGTAATATTTTCTTTATTCTTGTAATCTTTTCTTTATCTAGAACTAGAGTGGGTATATTGCTTGTATATATTTAGTCATTTGCTTTGTCCTTATTAGAAAAACAATAGAAAAATAGAGATAATCTTTTCATTCTCATATTTTTTGTTCATTTATATTCATTTTGTTTATCTCTTCATTTTATAATATGTTATTAGAGCATTGATTTCAGAGCTCTGATTGCTACACTTACCTATAGCTGAAATTGTTGATCTCTCAAGAGACCTTATGTCATCATTGAATAGGGTTTGTTCTCTGGTTACACAACAAGAGAGATAAATCTTTGGTGACAATTTAAGACAATTATTATAATTAGTAGAAGAAGTTATGAAAGACGAAATATTTCTAAAGTTTACGGGCAGTGTTGAAAGACAGTACATACAATTGATATATGTTATAAAAAACATGAATTTTCACCTTAGTTCAAGATTAAAAATTAGAATGTAGATTTTAATAATAATGAGCATAATCATGAAGGTTCAATGTCAGAAATACATTCTCAGCAAATTGGTTTTACTCCTAGGCAATGTCAAACATTGTTGGCCCTTTTAACATGACAACATACATTGATAACAAATTTCTTTATTCTTTTAGTTTTTGGATGCTTGATAGTGGTGTTGCTAACCACATTTGTTCATCCTTTACTCATCTCACTTCATATCATCAAACTAATCCTATCCGTGTCAAATTATCAAGTAAAAATCAAGTCATTGCTAATTATTCTGGAAGTGTTTTTCTCAATCAAAATCATGTCATAGATAATGTTATGGATATTCCTAGCTTCTATTTTAATCTTCTTTCAATAGCAAAATTGATTGATAATTTATAATTTATTTTATGTAATTACATTTAATTCTAACGATTATCACATTCGTGACAATAACTCCTTGAAAATGATTGGTCCAGCTAAGATGCAATATATACTTTATATACTTAAAGTCCCTTAGGATAAAAAATTTTAAATTAAACCTATCAAATTTTCAAATATCATCAATACTGCCAATTTTACTCCTAGTGATCTAGAAACTTTTTGATATTTTCAGTTAGGGCATGTTTCAAACAAATGCATTGATGATATCAAGAAAAATTTTCCTTTTGTTAAATATAGAAAATCTTTTGATTATGATGTTTGTCATTTTACAAAGCAAAAAAGACTTTCCTTTCTTATCAGTATATCTAAATCTAAAATAAATATTTTGATTTAATTAATGTTTATTTGTGGGGACCATACTCAATATTATCAATTCATGATCATAAATATTTCCTTTGAAAAAAAAATCTGAAGTTGTGAATGGGTACATAAGTACACTGCTCGTATATATTCAACCCTTTGCTTTTGTTCTTAATAGAAAAAATAGTGAGAATCTTTTCATTCTCATATCTTTTGTATATATGTTCATTTTGTTCATCTCTCCATTGTATAGTAAGTTTTATGTAATAGATTATGTTTTATTGTTGGTCTTTTTGAAATCTATTTTCTAAAAAATAATTATTTTTAAACCCTTGAAAGTTGTTTTTCCTTAATTAGAGTTCTTGGATAAAAGATATACATAAGACACTTGGAGACGGGGTAAAATATTGAATTTGATTGAAATTTGTTTGATTGAGTTCTTATTTATGAAGAGAATTAAAGGATAATAATTTGAAGAAAATCAAGGAATAATTCTTTGTGAAAGAACTTGAGAATCATTCTGATTCTTTATCGTTTTAATCGTTTAATCTTTTTTTTTTTTCATAACAATCCTAAACTCCTTTTTCTTCATTGTTAGTACTAACTTTCACTACTTGCTGATGAATTTTGAAAAGTGATTATTGAATTCGTTAGGGGCAACTTGGTTAATTCTTCCCTTTTTATACTATCATCTCTTTGGTATTAAACGATTTAACATTGTCTTAGACAGTTTAAATTGAAACATAATTATTTTGTTTGTGAAACAAATGCGATCAAATTTGACATCAGGAATTTCTATCAAATTTCAGATTATAGTTTTTTTATTTGCCTTTTGTTTCTAAATTCTTTTTAACTTTTAAGTCTATTTTATTCTCAATTAGTATCACCAATTGTTAATATTCTTACTTATTTTCTGTTTAAAAGAAAAAAATTATTTCTTATTTTAGTTTGAATTCTACAAATTTAAAAATTTATTTAATAATATTGATTGTATTCAATCATATTTTAGGAGTTAGGGTTTATTTCATTTGTTGTTCTGTTTTATTTTTTTTTTCTATTTTAACTATTTTTATTTTTTATTTTGTTATTTCTATTTTTATTCTTAATTTATCTCTCTTTCGTTGTTTTTCTGTTTTTAACAATTTTAATTTAATTTTTTGTCTTCAATTCTTCTTATTTTGCTGGCAATTTTAATTTTTTCTTTTTAATTTTTAAGTCTTTCTGATAAATTAGGATTTCATTTCTTAAACAAATTTTAGGACCTTCTTTTTTGTCCTTAGAAATATATGCACATACACGTTTTTGAATTTTTTTTTCCTAACAAGAGTTTTTCCTATATTATTTTCATAATTTTTTATTAAAAAAATTGAAAAGGCTTTTCAATAGTTATGTATACAGATTTTTAAGGACTAAAAATATATCTCCTAAGATTTGCTTAGAAGATAAAATTCTAATTTGTGACGAAGACAAAAAGTTGAAAAGAAAAAATTTAAAGTTAAGTTGAAAACAAGAAAAAGATAAATAAAATTAGAATTGTTAAAATTAGAACAAAACAAAAAACTAACAGGAATTAATAATCAAAACAGAAATTACAAAATAAAAAACAAAAACAGATAAAATAGAAACAAAAATATAGAAAGAGAAATAACAATTAAAAATAGAAATGAAATAAAAGTATTACAAATAAAAAATAAGATTAAATAAGATATAAGGAGACAAAATGAGATAATATAAGGTAAAATAAAATTAAATATGATAAATACCAGATTTTTTATTTAATTTTATTTAAATTTAATTAAATTTTTAAACCTTTAGAATTCAAACTAGAAAAAACTAAATTACATCAAATTTTAGTTTAATTAAATGAAATTTTGAACAGTAGATAAGAAAATAAAAGATTGTAACTATTAAATTAGGTACGATAATTGTACACTAAAAATGTAAATATTGGGAAGTGAAAGTTTTAATCAAATGATATCATCAATTTCATCACTTTTTATATGTCATCTCTAATAAAGTGTTTATGAAGTCTAAAATTTACTAATGATTGTCTCTGAATATCACGATGCAACATTAATGGGTTTTTTTTAAATATTATTTAACAACTAATGTGATTCCTTAAGATTGAATTACCAATTTCTCGTACAAATACCACACTATAATGTAAGATAGATTTGTTGTAAAGTAAAACAATAAAATGATATTCTCCATATCTTCAATTCTTAAAATGATATTCTCAACTATTCTTATAAAACATTTATCCTATAATATCTCTCATCAATTTTCATTCAAAAAAATAAAACTCACCAACTCATTTTAATAATTCAAAAAATAAATAATTATCCATTCTGTTTGATTCTATCTTTTTATCAATAACAAGAAGACGTTATCAATTGTATCCAATTTAGTTTGTTTTTTACCATATCTTTACTTATATGGAAAAATTAAAATCGTACTAACGGACTAATCGCTAATGTTGTTTTAACGGATCAACGGTCTATATTGTGAAGTGAGGAGAGGATCCAAGTTCGTATATTAAGAACTTATTAGACAGTCAACAATGCACGCGCAAAACACATTTTACCTAAATATATAAAAACATGTTTTAAAGGGAGAAAAAAGAAAATGCCATAAAAAAACAAATAGATTCCTAAACTGTGTGTAGAAAGTATTTTGATTATTGGAAGACCAAATCGAGGAATTGGAGAAGGAACCCCGTTCTGTTTCGTTCCTTTTTCTCTTCTTTTTCGATTGAAATTCTTCTACCTTTCCAATTCCCTCGCAATTATTTTACCTCTGATCAGAAGAGGTTGGGTCGAACGCCAAACGCAGAAGATGGGAATGAAACAAGTCATTAAAAACCTCGACGCCTTTCCACGCGCCGAGGATCACTTGTTGCAGAAAACCCAATCTGGGGCTCTTGGTATTTCCCTTTTCGCTCCCAATTTCTTTTTTTTTTTTTTGTGACTTTTTTTCTTGAATTTAATGTTCATTTTTACATGGTGGTTTTTGTTGCAGTATCCGTAATTGGTTTGATTATAATGGCCACATTGTTTGTGCACGAGCTCGGTTATTATCTTACAACTTACACAGTTCACCAGGTTTGTTTTTTTTTTCTTCCTTTTTTTTCCCCACTAATGAGTTGCAATTGAATTTGTAAACAAATATTATGATTGATTAGATAACTAAAAAATGGTTTTGACCTGTGCAGATGTCGGTGGACTTGACTCGAGGGGAAACTCTTCCAATTCATATTAACATGACGTTCCCTGCATTGCCTTGTGATGGTTAGTTAGAGGTCTTTTTGTCTGTTTGATTTTTTTTGGTTTTCTTTTGGGTTTTGATGTGGCCTTCTGTGTCTGTGGAATTCTGAATGTTTATTCTCTGTCTTTGTGGGCAGTTTTGAGTGTAGACGCCATTGATATGTCGGGCAAGCACGAGGTGGATCTTGATACTAACATATGGAAAGTAAGTTGGTTTGTAATTCGTAATAGTGTATCACGTTTGAAGTGTTTAGAATGTTGTGTCGTGTGTTTGTTGAGATGTAGTGATATTTTGGAGTATATCTTTGGGGTGTAGTGATACGTGAAACTTGAAGTATGTCATTGAGATGAAGAGATATGTTTCTCATTTGAGTGTCTAAAATGTCTAGGAGTTGGTGTTGGGATGTGGTGTGATAATACCTTGTAGCGTATCATTGAGATGTAGTAATGTGTCTTGATGTAGGCCAAAGGAGCTTTATGACTAGGCCTCAATTTTGAGATGAGTGTTACCATGTATTGTTGGATGTTCTATGCTAATTGGCAGGCTCCGCTACTAATAGAAGAGATGATGCAGAAACATGTGTTTAATACAAGTCAGTAGTGCAAGAGAACAATGCTTTTGCACTGTGTTGTGGTAACTTTTTGTTGTAGCTGTCAGATTGTTGAGTTTTAGTGGGGCTGAGATTGTTGCGGTCTACCTATTTGAAGTTGTAGCGATATGCTCAAGCTTGAGAGAGAACATTGAAAACATTAGTATATAAATACGTATAGATTCATTGTTTAGGCTAGAGGTTAACCAAATTATATATACTCTAATAATTAGGAAATTGTATCATAGTATATATCATATTAATTTGACAAATTCAGCCTCATGGTGTAATCGAGAGACATGGTTCATTATATATTATATGTGCATTTTAGAAAGCGGATTTTAAGCCTAATTTAACTTCATAAAACTAGCTTGTAAGACAAGTTTTGTAGCTATTTATATTCTATAATATGTCATATCTTTAGTCCATGTAAGATCTCCAATGCATCTTCTCACTCTGAGGACTAATATTTCAAGTGTGAGATTAGATATTTGTGAGTAGTCCAACAGGAGGTGACATGATAAATCCAATAAACCTTGTCAGGATAGACTTTAATACTGTTTTAGAAATTGAATTTTAAGTTGCAAAACTAACTTGTAAAGTGAGGTTTGCATCAATTTATATACTATAATTTGAGCGTATCTCTATTCAATGTGGGATTATTAACTTGTGCATAGTGATTATTATCTTGTGTCAAGTAAATTTATCTAACTGATTCTTTTAAAATTCTTTTATTATTAATAATTATTTACCCTTTGTTTGAACTTGTTGCAGCTTCGCATGAACAGTGATGGCCATATAATTGGCACTGAATATATATCCGATCTTGTTGAAAAGGAGCATACCCATCATAAGCATGGTAATGTCTTGTTTTGTTGCATTATGTGTATATATGATTTAAGGAGTCTAGTTTAAAACTTCATAATTTGTATATGCCTAGATTCTAATTCATTTATGAGTATTGGGTTCATGTCTATTATATTTCTTTTGGATGATAAAGGGATGCTCGTCTCCTACTAATTTGTCAAATTGTTTTCAAACAATTAGTCATAAATGTTTGACTGAAGATACCTGTTTTAGCTTAATTGTCATATAGGACTTGGCTATGAGTGTCTGTTCATATAAAAATCATTCATGCACTTTATCTAATCAATTGCTTAAGCTCTTAGGAGGTTTGGTTCTTGACATGGTATCAAAACATATGTAAGATTATGGCCATGTGAGCTATTGTAAAGTCTTTTTGATCTCAATTCTTTCAAATGAAAAGTTAAATTCCGTACATAGTTGAAGAGCATATGCATTATCCACACATCAAGCCCAAAAAAACGTTCTTATGCTGTAGGTGTGTTACATATGAAAACCATTTATGCACCTTCACCAAATATCTTGAACTTTAGGGTATTTGATTTTTGAACAAAACTATTTCTTGTTAAATTCCCGCTGGTTCTTTCTGCTTCATAAATTTCTGTTGATAGAATAAAATGCTTAAAGTTATGGAAGTTGAGGAGTATAGGATGGTGAGTGGGTTGTTTGCAATTAGAGAGATAAGGATCCTCTAGATATCAACGTGGACCCTTAGAAGTTAGAATATTTGGTATTGCTCCAGAGAATTTCCATTCACTTCTGAATTTGTAGTATGAGTGAAAAATCATTATAACTTGAGTACTCGGTTTTAGTGATAAGAATATTATCTACAAATACGAGGGCATTATCTAAAATTACCAGCAAAGACTATGAAAATTCTTCTTAATCTCAACCCTTATGAATTAATATTTATATAGAGATAAAAATAAGGATATTGTTTATAGTAATTAATGTTGCCCCTAAAATTTGGTGCGTATGTTATATGCATCAAGCTTGTTGTGTCAAAAGAAAGAAGATTTGGGGAAGATGTGGTAGTTGATCACTGGAGTTCACTAATGAAGTATGATTTCCAGGGTTGTCAAAATCAAAATCTTACCTTGGATCAGAGGGTGGAAGAAAACACAGATTGTGTTCATGATACAGATCATAAAATCTTATTTAAAATATTATGTCTGTATAAACATATAAAATAACATAAATAGAAAATAATACTTTAAAAAATTTAATTTAATTTGAATTTATATAAGGGATCATACATACATGATATAAAAAATGTAGTATTTTACATATTATCAATGACATTAAAGGTCAGATATAATATAAAATGGTTATACTTAATACAAAATAGATCAAATTATTTTGTTGGTCCTTGGATTATTTGACAATTTTTACTTATGTTCCTAAGCTTATTATTTTGATTGGGTCCTTGAATTTGCATTTGTTTTTCTCGTCTAATTGTCATTATGGAAAATGAACTATCTAGCTCAGTTGTGTGAGTTTGCAATAAGGTTGTTGTAGGGTGAAACTTCAAGAGACTTGTTATATTCACTTGGGTTCAGTGGACCAGCTGAGGTGAGAATACTTGTTGAAGAACCCAGTAGAAAATATTAGGTTCATAATCTGAATAAGCCAAAATACTGGCATGGACAGATGGAAATACTCAACACAGATCTATAGAGGTGACAATACTAGAATTTAGGGATTAATTAGGTCATGTGATTAATTTTCCATATCAACAATTAGATGGAAGGATCCAATTAAAAAACAAATACTAATTCAAGGACACAATTAAAGAAAAAAAAAATAGTTCAAGGACCTAATTAGAAGTTGACAACTACTTCATCGACTATGCAGTAATTTAACCTATAAAATACAATTTTTAGAATATGCAAAGTAAAACTGCCACCTAGCAAACAATGGCAGCATATGTGGTTGATTAACAGAATTATCTGAACACATACACTGACATGAAGATACCTAAAGGCTTTAATTGAGTTATGCTCAAACATCATAATGTAGAGGTGAGAACAAACCAGAGAATGCTTGAACCCAGAGCAGAGGAAAACATGAATACAAGGGATTAGTTCAGAACAAAAAACGTAGCTGGTGAGGGGAAACTGAACTTCGGAATGTAGTGCAGAGAAAAAGTTAGTTAGGAGGGTCTCACGAGTAGGCAGTCAGGAGAGAGTATGAACCATGCTAAATAAAGATAAACAAGGCACAATTTTCCTTCTGGGGTACACAAATATAACTAAAATAAACTTGCCAGTCTCATAAGTTTTCAAGTAATCGTAAAATGATCAAATCAAGTTGTGAATGGGATTAGAAATGCCTATAAACATGCTGGATTGTACGATACTATGGGTATAATTGTGATTTGACAACATTCATGATTTCCAGAGAAAAAATCTTCTCTTGTATGAATGGCAATCAACCTGTGTCTAATTTGCTGATGAAACACTGGAATAGCTTGCTCATGTCAGATAAATTTCATAGATTTTGTCTTGCCAAACCTTAAGTATCAAAGAAATTGTTTCAAATGTATATCACTGGTTGCAAGACTGATTTGCTGTTCAGTGCTGTTATTAGACTCTCCCTGTTCTGTTTCCATCTTTGGATATCTCTTGAGAAGGACCCTCTTGCTTGGATGATGCACCAGTTTATGTTTTTATAGGGTTTGCTGATGAAACACTGGAATAGCTTGGTTATCACATAAATTTCGTTGGTTTTGTCTTGCCAAACGTCAAATATTGAAGAAATTGTTTCAAACATATAATTTCACTAGTTGCAAGAGTGATTTGCTGCTCAGTGCTAATATAGGCTTTCCCTTTTCTGTTTTGGTATTTGAAGCTCTCTTCTAAAGGACCCTTCTGTTTGGATACTGCACCAGTTTATGCTTTCACAGGGTTTGCCGATGAAATGAAACACTGGATACCTTGGTTATCACAAATAAATTTCATATGGTTTCTCTTGCCAAACCCTAAATATTTAAAAAATTGTTTCAAATGTATAATTTCAGTAGTTGCAAGGGTGATTTGCTGTTCAGTGCTGTTTTTAGGCTCTCACTATTTTGTTTCAATCTTGGTCCTCGATCTCTCTTTTGAAGGATCCTCTTGTTTGGATGCTGCCCCCGTTTATGTTTTCTGTGCCCCTCCTGCTGTTTGGTGATTGCACTTTGCTGCACCTTTCTTGTTTAGTGCTTCTGCCTTTTCTGGCTTGTTCTTACCCTAAAAACATTTGTTTATGTTCACATATTCTATTAATCTTATTCTTCTAAATCCAAACTGTAGTTTAACCACATTTGATTGTGACTATGATATTCTTGTTAAGTTATTTTCTTCACCACTTACGGCCTTGTAAAAACTGTGAACAGATGATCATAAAGATCATGATGAGCATTCAGAGCAGAAGATTCATTTGCAAAATCTTGATGAATCCACTGAAAATATTATCAAGAAAGTGAAGGAAGCAATAAAAAATAGGGAAGGATGCCGGGTATAAATAAATTACCATATATGAATTATTTTTGGTGAAATTGTGTTCAACCTTCAAAATTCTTATCATTTTCTTTAATGCTATCAATTCTATTGCAGGTTTATGGCGTTTTAGATGTTCAAAGGGTTGCTGGAAATTTCCATATTTCAGTACATGGACTTAATATATATGTTGCACAAATGGTAAAATATTAATTTTTTCATTAATCTTAAATACATATAGGATATGTTTGGGATAGCTGCGAAAAATAAATTATTTCAATAATCAAGTATATTGTATAATCAATTATTGATATAATTAAATCATAACCAGTTTTTGTTTGGGTAAGTTTGAGGTGGTTTAAGATAACAGTAAGAAATATGAGAAATATATGATGATATCATCTATAGAATATTTTAGAGTATCTTAGATGATATTTTAAGATATTGTTTTAAAATTTATGACTTATTTTCTTATTTAATTAGGATCTTATTATTATAGGAATATGTTATAATTAGATTTATTAAAATTTGATTTATAGGCATATCATATCGTGTGATAGACTGCACTATTCAAAGCAAAAACTATACTGATGACAATTTGCATCAGCCTGCGCCCATGTGTGGATCCAACAACTTCTCCGATAATTGAAGTTTTGTGAGATTCATAAGATGAATTTGTATTGTAATAATCAAGCAACACTTCACATTGTCTCTAGTCCTAGAGTTCCATTAAAGAACCCAACACAGAAATTGATTGTCATTTTTTGGGATAAGTTGCTGCCCAAGGAAATTAATCCTGAAGTAATCTGATCAAATGATCAGGTTGCCTATGTTCTGACCAGATCTTTAAGGGGACCTCAAATTCAGTTCATATGTTACAACCTTGGTGATACAAACCTATATACTCCAGCTTGAGGGGTAGTGTTAGAAAAAGCTCTCTTTTTTGTCTTATAGATTATTTTGTGAAAGTTGTTTTGGCTGTGCCTGTCTATCCTATTATAGGATCCTAGGTGTAGGCCTTTTGTTAGCCTTTTTTGTATTTCTGTTCAATCTCAGAACTAAGTCTAACAAACTAACATACTTTGTACTGTTTATGCAAAGTACTCTAATGAAGAGTCATGTGACTCAAGAGTATACAGTAATAAAGAGTCACGTGATTCCTTTAAGTTTTTTCTTTCTTACTTATAAGTCAAACAGTTTTAGCCATTGGATTAGTTTGTTTTAACGGATAAGATTTGGTGTATGTCTTAACCTGGTGTTGAGGGATCTTATCCCATATGTGTGTGTGTGTCTGTAGTGATAGAGGGAGGGAAGGAGGGAGAAGCTCAGTTCTATAAAGTGATAAACCTTCTGTTTTGGGCCGAGCCATAAGAAAGCTTTCACTTCTTGATATAACTGAATTGTCAAGGCCAACTATAAGAAAAAGACCCCCACTCTAGATGAAGAGCAATTACTAGGGACTTCCAAAAACCATTACCACGTATTTGCAAATGATATCCATTTATTCAGGAATACCATTTTCCATTTATAGACTTAATTAGGAATATGCTGATAAATTTATTCCGATGTGACATTTTTGTACCTTGTATGAGGCCTTGCCTACCTGTCTAATTGCTTAGAGAGACGCTCACCGTATTCATGACTTCTACTATATCTGATAGTTAACTCAGTTTTGATGGTTTTCTGCAGATCTTTGATGGAGCAAAGAATGTGAATGTTAGTCATGTCATCCATGATTTATCGTTTGGCCCCAAATATCCAGGAATTCACAACCCACTTGATGACACAAATAGGATGCTGCATGATACCAGTGGAACATTTAAATATTATATAAAGGTTTGTGATTTGAGCTCTTCCTTAGTAATCTTTATACTTAGCTTGAGTAACAGTGCAGTTTGCCATGATTACTCCTCCATGCTCCTCTGATAGTTGGGAGAATACCAATTTATCTATTTTGCCCCTCCTTTTCATTTATCTAGATTAATTCTTGCCTGCCTGCTGATGAAATGGGCTGTCAAATATTTGTCGTCCTCTTAGTATATGCCATATGCTAAGATCCATTCCAAATTCAATCTAAATCCAGATAATTGAATTTGAATTAAATCCAAATCTATATTTTCTAAAAATTTCAGTTTGGATTTTTGTAAATATACTCTAAATAATGCAATTGGATATTAAATACAAAACCATATTTTCTAAAAGAAAGTAGTTTGGATGTTTATACATCAGTTTGATACCAATTTTAAGATCGGTATTGTTTTCAAAATTGGTTTGAAATCTAAAATAATTTTAAAGTAATATATATTTTTAAGAATTTTCTTTAGAATAAAAATTTGTTGAAAACTTTCATATTTGATCAAATATGCAATTAATTAATAATCTAAAAAACAAACCAGTTCTTTTATATTTGCTACATGCTTTCTTTAAAACTAGGTACAACGTTTACATGTCTTAAATGGAAATGCATGTCAGTGTCACTTTCTAATAAGACCCAGTAGTGTATTACTTAAGAATTTAGTTTTGAAATGGAAGGATAAAGAGATATCAATTACTATATTTTAGTTCAAAAATGTATAAATAAATATAAAAGTAACATGTGTGTTTGCTAAACTTCAAGATATTTTTATTTGAGTTAGCCCTTGTGGAGGTTTACCTTGTAAGAGAAATCTTATAATTATTAAGAGTTGGAAAAAGAAAAATTAAAATTTTATTTTATTTTATTCTCACACTAAACCAAAGACATGCTACACGTGATATTATGTAAAACGGTGAGTACATTACTTGAATGATACACACACACACACACTTTTATTGGTATTACTTTTTTTTTTTTTATCTTCAGAGGGTTAATAATTTTGAAATTGAATTACGTGAAATTTACAAAGTATATCCTGCAAACCATATTTTATATATTTTTAGTTAATATTTATCTAAACAAAATGATATCTATTTACTTTTTTATGTGAGTTTCGTTTCACACTAAATATCATGAATTCTTTTTTTCACCTTTTATATCATTCATATTAGCTATTATTATCCTGAATAGGGTTTTGAGTCCACTAAACTTTTTCTGTGTTTTCACATATATCCTCAATATTTGTTTGTTATCTTTTGATTTTAAATTCTTTTGAATTTAAAATCAATTTTGAAAAAAAGAAATACTAGTTTTAAAATCCGTATCAAACTGATAGAACGATTTGTTTTCCAATCCAATTATTTGGATTTGGATCTATAAAACTCTAAACTGGTTTTTTTAGAAAATATGGATTTGGATTTAATTTAGTTCAACTATTTAGATCTATAATTGATTGGACCAGTCCAGAAAGGAGCATATTGGATCTAATGGAATTTTTACCTACTCCTAGTATATGGTCATTCAATGGCAATCAAAATTAAGATCATGCAGAAGACCAAGACCTCTGTAACAACACTCACATCATAATTAAACCATCTTTTTACTTTCTCCCTCCCTATATATTTATTCTGCTTTCAAAATCTTCGTAGTCTTGGGTGGTTCTCCTTTTCTCTTGAATGTAGTTAAATCCACTTGATCAGACACTGGTAAACTGTTAAGTAGACAATTGAAGCCAGAACACTTATAATGATCTGGATGAAGTGCATGTTTGCAATATACACTACCAAGTACCAACACAATTGAATTGAACTTTAAGCTTACCATTCTATACCAATAGAAAACCCATAAATAAAAAAGAAAAAAAAAAACACCAAGATCTGAAAGCATTCAGCTCAAGTGGAATAGCAAGGTTGGATGCATATTATAGAACCTGGTTTGGGGCTTCTAGTATGTGGAATTTTTACTGGAAAGACATTGCTTTCTAGTTTTCTAACTTTGGGTCGTGTCTTCTGGATTTAGAGTCGAATAGAAATTTAACTTGTATAAAAAAACAACTTATTCTTTATTTTGTTAAAGAAAATAATATACGTGGGGTGAATTCCATCTTTAAATTGCACAGAAGAGCAAATATTTATATTAAGAATCATAAATACAAGGGTAATTACAAATAATTACAAGAATATAAAGGTACTGTAATTAACATAATTACATAAGGTAATCTGCCTTAAGTAAATTTTTTATATTGAAATCAAGCATCAGTTTATGATTTGGTTTTCAGCAGAGTTGCTCTTTGTAGAATGCTCAATACAATCACTCCCTTAGATTTAAAGCCTGGTTTATATATCCTCAATTTATAGTACTGGTCAGACTTCTTTCTTGACCAGCCACAATTAAGAAAGTTTACTTTGAATGTCCAACTTTTCTTCCTTTAATCTGCTGGAAAACTAGCAACTCCTGAAGTGAGAATTGAGGGTGTCAATAATAGTGTATTCCTTAATCTTAAGTAGTACAATTTAGTGGTTGTAATTCATAATTCCAGCATCTATTTTTGGTAAAATTCAGAAATTTCCTAAACTGGTGCAGGTTGTTCCAACCGAATATAGATATATCTCTAAAGAAGTTCTACCAACTAATCAGTTCTCAGTATCAGAATATTATTCACCAATTAATCAGTTTGATCGGACCTGGCCAGGTTGGTTTTATATTTGACATTGGCTTTGTTCATATTTTGGTCTAGATTTTCATTATTATTTCCCATTTCTACGTTGTATGCAGCTGTCTACTTTTTGTATGATCTATCACCCATTACTGTCACTATCAAGGAAGAGCGCCGTAGTTTTCTTCATTTTATTACTCGGCTATGTGCTGTGCTAGGTGGAACCTTTGCTGTGACAGGTTTTGTTCTTAATTACTGACTCTACTATTGTTCTTCCATTGATCATTATATTCACATTTTTCTTCAAGGAGTGATTGTCGTTTTAGGTACACTAGAGACAATAAAATATAAAGTTTCCGAGATATGATCATTTCTGCTGGTTTTAGCATAGTACTTAAGTCAGACCACATAATTTATGTATTCAACTGGGGTTTAATGCAAGCAAGATTTAAGCCAAATTAGTTGATATAATTTCATCTCAAGGATTACAAAGTTATGATAAGGTTTTCACAAATTAGTTCTCATATCATATGTTGGTTTCTGGAGTCTTCATCCACTAAAATTCTTCTTGCTGCAGTCTATTCTGTTTCTTTCACTCACATCTCTTGTCTAAGAAGCTCATTTATAACGACAGGAATGCTAGACCGTTGGATGTACAGACTTATTGAAGCTTTGACTAAATCAAAGTCTAAACGGTAGATCATGAAAGCCATTATACGTCTCCAACCAAGGGATTTCAGGCACTGTATGGAATTTACCGCCACCAACGAGTTAAAATATAGTGGTGCACAGTTTAATCAGGCATGAGCTTTTAAACACGTGTTCATACAGTTGCATGTATTGTCTGACATCAAACACCAGCTGATCCGATCATTTTCTTTTGATGAATGTTTTGGGGTTCGATTTGACTGTAGACAGCTTTGTCTTATCAATCACACCTGTGGAATTTACTTAGTACAACTCAAATTTTGAATATAGTGATTTGATAGGTTGTCTGTTTGTCGTAGTTGTGCAATTCCATATTTGGATTTTCCTGATTATATTATTCTAAAAGTTTCATAGAGGAGATTTCTGTTGGGGCACTTTGTCTAGTGTTACCAATGAAAATTTAGGACACTGCACCCAAAAGAGATTGGATTAATTGAGTCACAGTTTATGTGTACGATTTAAAACTTGATTTATTTGACAATCTATACGAAACAAATTGGATTTAGATGACTGAATCTATATTTGTAGACACTATAAACAATATTTTTTTGTCTATTGTTCACAGGGAAAAATTACCAGTGATTTCTTTCGGTACAACATACGAGTCACAGTGTTTGCCAATTCGTTAGTGTTTAGATGAAATCCAAGTGTTTTGCATAAACTGTTTCGTATTTCACTACTTGTGTTGATTAATTAATTACTTTGCTGTATTTTAAAATTGGTTGACCGCGTGGGGTTTTTTATCTAACAGATGGATGATCCCTGCCAGAGTTACAATAATGATTGACAATAGCACCTAATGGGTCCTATTTAGCATTTCATAGATTCACTATATAAGAGTTGATTCAGAATTAGTTTACACACCAGGCAATAACATTGAAATCTCTCATTTCGGAAACTGTATTTAGAATGAATTCTAGACTGTTTCGGAGAACTTATGTAATAAATAATAATTTCATTAGTGTTTCAGAATATCTTTTCATAGAAGTATAATTTTTTTTCCCAATAATCTATCCATAAAAGGTGTTGGAAATCGTGTTTAGAAATTATCTATCTGAAAGAAAAATTGTTTGCCTAGAGACAACTATCTTTTCAGTGTCTGAGGTCCAGAAAGAAATAGTCCATTTCAAAAGAAATAGTCCATTTCAAAAGTGTGTTGTGAAATGAATGTAAGGTAGTTGAGGATTCTGTAACCTAGAATGCAAATTTGATGTCGAAATTTGAGCAATGATTATATCAAATAAAAGTAGTTTTCAATTTAAAAAAAAATTGTAGACTGCACAATCTAAAAAACATTTGAGACTGTATAATCTAGAAATAAATTGAAACCAATGAAAGCTCCAATGTTGTTCAAATTGATTGAAAACAAAACCAAATGTTAACTAAGTTAAGCTAACTTTAATTTCTAGAATCCTTCATCTCCAATGATATTATGTCAAATACAATGTCTACAGTAAGAGTTGAACTGTACTAGTAGAGATCAGTGGAAAAACGGAGTTTTTGGAGCTTAGATGAGTTATAAATCACAAAGGAAAAAATGATATTTAAGAAAAATGTTGGAGAAAATTATAGGTGGTGCAGACAGTAATGCTAGAGAAATTAGTTTTTTTTCTTCCGTTTTGCTGGGTCTCAATTGAGTCCAATTTAGCTTTCACTAATTTTTTTCCTTTTGTGACTTTGTACTTTTTCTATTTAAAACGTAATATTACTAATGAATAATATTAATAAAAAATATAATAAAGCATACTCATAAAAACTAAACATATATATATATATATATATATATATATATATATATGTGTGTGTGTGTGTGTGTAATACAAATACATTAAACTAAAGAATAATAGTGATAAATAGTGTACTAAAATAAATAATCATAATTATTTAAAACATACAATATAATAAATTAAAAAAAACTAATAATTTATTTTCCTCTTTATTTTCCGTCATCAAATACCATTAAAAAAGTCACCCATCATTTTAATAATTTACATTTTCAATAAAAATCTAATAATTAAAACTAATTGTCCTTTAGAATCATTAGATTTCAAAATAAAACAAATTGCTGGTAAACAATACAATATCAGTGCAGTGTATTTACCCATGAGGGAGTTTCTTCAATTGAATCATGGTTTCAAAGTTATTTTTATTAGTAAGGAGGCAAGCAAGTATGGAGGTTCTTGCTAAGAACTCCATTACTGATAACTTTCATTTCAGAATACTATTCTTATGGAAATGAACTGAAAAATCAATGCTGCTGCTAAAAAGAGATAAAAATAAATAAAAATACTAGATTATCGAGCGTGCATGAAGATAGAAAGAAAACAAGCATTTAACATTTTTGAGTGTCTTGCAAATCTCAGCATTGACAATTCAAGAAACACTTCAATTTACACTTTCAATTGGCATGAGAAAAAAATGTCCGATCCAAGAAATAGCCATATCTTCAAATTATTTCAGTACAAATCTTTATGCAAGAATTTAATGATAAAAAAACATGACAAGATCTATTGTAAGCATAGAACGCCCCCACCACCCTTTAAAGTTATATGCAAAAAAAAGAAAATGTTCTATCCTGTATTCGCAGTTCACAAAATACTGCTCATGGTGGATTCATTCATTCATATATTTTGCTTCACACCAAAGTAGAAAAGCCAAATCTTAGTAGCTTCTAAACTATAAACAAGCAATGAACCATATTTGCAAAGGACCGATCTCGACCTGTGATATGCAACTTTTGCATTAGGAGATACTGTCATTGGTGCTGCTCTTGCTGCGGCCTTTGCAGTTGAGGATGCAGTCTTTGATGTTCATGCTGCTGGTGTGCATGCTCACGACGCAGTTGTTGTGTCGTAGAAGATTGAATCAGTCTTCTCATTCTCCATCTAACATATTCCGTTACCAGAGTATTCAAGCTGATTGAAATCCCAAATCCAGTGAATGAGGAGAGAAGAACTGAGAGAATGGCATTAACATTAAGCTACAAAAGTAAAAGGGTGTTAGATATCTTAAATTTTGTTTACCTCCACCCAAATGACACTAGTCCTATTTGGATAAACTTTTCAATAAGGAAAAGAAAAGAAAAGTTAACGTGAAATAATTTTTCTTTCACAAGTTAAAATTAGTTCATAGGGTTTGTTTGGAGAAGCTTTTGCAGAAATACTTCTTGAAGGAAAAAAAATACGAAAATAATGAAATTTAACATATGCACAAGTTAAAAGTAAGGATTTAGACAAACTATATGAAAGAACATTTACAAATTGGTTCATGCATAAGCTAATTTTTTAACTTATGGAGAAGTTCATTTCATTATTTCTTTTCTCCTAAAAATGCTTATGGAAAAATTTGTCCACACAAACCCTAAGTTGAATTATAAAAACTTCCATATACTTCTTTAAAATATTATTTTTAACTTGTACAAAAATTAATTTCAGTTTATGGAAAAAGCTTAATTTGTGTTATCATCTAGTTTTCTTCTCCTACAAAGTGTTTATTGAAAAGTTTATTCAAACAAGACTTTATACTTAACAAAGTAAGGGGCAGAGACATTACAAGTACTGCATTAAGAGAGGTCAGAAACTAAACACTCTTACTATGGTATAAAACACATGAGCAAACAGGATGACAATTGCAAACTGGAAGCAAGCATAGGCCCACATGTAACTCCCGTTCACTGCATCCAAAATATTCAAGAGTTTAAAATTTATTAAGCATGTTAATCACGACCAGCGAACAAGCTTATGTTTAGGAGAAATTAATTGGTCAGTACAACTCGCTATGTTCCAATTACTTATCATGGTAGAAATAGTATCAGCCTTTGATTGATGTAACAACATGATCTTTTTCAAAAATATATTCTAATTCCAATGAACAAAGATCCAAAATGCAGTGTTCCAAAATTTCAAGGATATCCAAATGTTTAAAGATACAGTTATGATCTAAAGAGACTCAAACACTGATTCAATGCTTTTAGGGGCTAGACACACGCATCCTCTCAAGCAATAAAAAGCAACATGAAGAAAACCAAAATAAATTTGATATGTTAAGGAAAATAAAAGAAAGCAAGTTTACCCATGGTTGAAGCAATCATAGATGAAAGGAGTCCTAAAACACAGGAGAAAGGCAATGAAATAGCAAGAGCATGAGTGCCCAAATCTGAAACCTTGTACAGTAGAAATTATTGAGTCAGACATATATCAGTGTAACAAAACATGTTTGGAGTAAACAAGAAAATAAAGGGGATGGGGCAAGATTATACAACACTATACTTTAGAGTATTGAAATGAATAAAGCTCAATAATGCTTTACATTTTGTTTCTTATTTTCTCAGATTTTACATTTTTTTCTAATATTTTATGATTTGTCTCCTTAATTGGTTAGGATCGCTAGTGTAAATAAAGGTCAATCGTTTAATCATCACATTACATCTTATTGTAATACATCACAGCACAAAAGTAATATTCAAAAAATCTCTAACTCTACTAAAAATCTCATATTTCTAACATGGTATCTGAATAGTATCATCCTTTGTGATCCGTCCTACCATCATTATGCTACGTAGAGTTCCCCAAGACATGTATTTTCTTTTCTGTTAGTTTTACTCTTGTCCTCTTAGTCAGTTTACAACTGACCACCCTGGTAATTCACTGATCTTTATATATATAGGGGTTTCAGTAACAGAGAACTACTTCACCTATCAATCAATGTGTGCTTCTCACTCAGAATCAATCATTCTTGTTTCCTCTCTATCTGAATACCCTATAGGGGATTAGAATCAATCTACCTATAATAAATAGGAGAGCAAAATTTCCCTAAATACATAAATGGACAATATCTCTGAAATTATATCATTACTGCTGCACCTTCATTGCAGCAGCCTTCATTAGTGACTACTATTGCATCTCCAGTTAAACTGGAGTTGACACCAGAAGATTTTCCTAGTCATTTTAAGCTCATAACTGGAAGTGTAACAATAGGCGACTTCAGAGACATGGCAGAGCCCATGTTATAATTTTAAAAGGTTTGCTCAACTTTGGTTTGAGGGGAGTGTTGGAATATTTCATAACATCGATATTATATCTTTAAAACCATAAGAGCATCGCATATATTACAGTAACCCCTCATTTGAGTACTTGAAATTGTAGGCAGTGGTCAATCATTATTTAATCCCTGAGTCTACAAAATTTTCATTTTAGTCTCTGACTTTACAAAACCATATTCATTTTAGTAATTTTTTGGTGAAAAATAACTAAAGTATGGACTTTTGACGTTTGGGACTAAAGCCACCGTTGTTTACAATTTGAAGGACTAGAACAGAGGTTTACCCTAAAATTATATTTTATGATTAGTTTCCTTCTTTCCTAATTTCAATGTTCTTAATACTTTTTTACTTGTGTCCTTATTTAGTTAGGATTGTTAGCATAAATAGGGTGAATGCTTTAGGTTTTATTATCACATGACATCTTACTGTAATAAATCGAAGTACATAACGTTATTAATTTTTTTTTTTTCAATTTTCTCCTATTCCTAAAATTCCATAGTTCCAACACAAGTACTAAAGTGTCAAAGAAATGGAATCTGCTTCTTTTTTTTCCAATAATATGCTAATGCATGAGCAAAAGTCTGTGACATGGCATATTTCATTAATGACTGATTTGACTAATACAGCAACATTATAGATAAATTGCAAAGTCAAAAGAATCACCTTCCTAAAATAAATGACTAAGTTTTCAAATAGTAATGTTAAGTTTGATTGATAGTTCCAAATCAATACACGTATTACTAAATCTGATTGTTTATTTGAGAAAATTTCCAAGTCATGCATTCTATAATGCCACTTTAACTAAAAAAGTATTCGATGTGTTCCTTTTGTTCCCTTCTAAAAGTGGTGTCTATTTGTGTGTGTCATCCAAAATTCCAGGTGTATGCTCATCAGCAACAAACAGCAGTTGAGACCTTACCTATGAAATTTCCTGTGTATGTAAAGGATCTGATTTTTGTATAATTAATGAGAAAAGGCCACAGAGCCATACAGTTTCCCTAAAATAGCCTGCAACTTTCTCCTTCAACTTACAGTCTCAATTGTGCAATTTTAAACTTCTTACAAAATGGTTTAGGCCTAACTAAACTTTCAAAACCAGCTCGTTAAATGAGAATTACCCCCACTTTTATAATGTACTTAGGTACTATCACTATCTCTAGTCAATGTGGGACTTAGGTTTTCCCAATAGACCCCATATGTGTCCAAGACTATTGGGTTTGGTACAAGTATAAAATGGTGACGGACCCTTTTTAGTGAATCTAGAATAGATTCTAATACCATATTACAAAGTGGTTTAGGCCAAACTCAACACTACAAAATTGGCTTGTAAAATGAAGATTGCTTGTTTATACATTGTACTTGGCATTATCTCCAATTGATTTGGGACTTTGGTTTTCCCCATTAAATCTTATAACATCAAAGAGTGTCAACACAAGGGCCACTTCACTTAGCTTCATTTGCAATATATCAACAAAAAATTATCCAACAATTTTTGTCAGTTACCAAGATCAGTAGCATACCAGTAGCTCCTCAAGAAAACAAAAGTATGCAAGCATGCTGACCAAGATAAGTACTGATAAATCCTGCCATACCCTGCACGGTACATTGTGATTAACTTGCAGCTAATGAAATTTAAAAATCCCTACAACTGGTCTTAATGTAAAAAGAAAAACTAAAATAATGAAAACTGTTTTTGGAACTTGTTGTTCTACACGATGTTTAAGTCTACATTACGAGATCCAACAAATGAGTACAATACTTTTACGTCTCTCCTATGTTAACATGTTGGTTTGATAATGAACACAAAATTGCTGTGTCATTGAAGAAATTGAATTTACCTGTAAGAAGTTACTTCTCTCTGCTGTGGTCCTGGTGCATTTAATGGCTGTTGAGTAACAGTTTGAGGATTAGAAATTTTCAGGAGTGTTACGGGGAGGTTAAGGACTTCCTGCTTGCAGACATCACAGGTTTTGTTTCCTTTGATACTAAACCACTTTACTGCACAGTCTTGGTGAGCAAGTGCGAGCTCACCCTTACAACTGCATTCCATCCTAAGAGTATTACCTCCTTCCGCAAGCTCCACCAAACAAATCCTACAAACTGCATCTTCCTCTGGAATATCCTCAGAAGTATCTTCAACCACTGGAAATGAAACAGTGAGAAAATACTAGGTTAGAAAATAGAATACGGTTTCAATTCTCCTTTCAAGCATAAGCAATGTTCAAATAGTCCAAAGAAATAAAACCTCTAGGGAATGCACAAACAGCATCGTTCAACATGTCAAAACTAAAAATAAGCAAGTATGGCTTGTTGCCATCTTTTATTAGAACATAACAACATCCATGCTGCAATATGTGAACAATGAGGCACAAGACTACAGAAGCAGAGAAGACAAGACAAAAGTAAAACAACAGGGAAATGGAACAAAATAAATTCAAAGTTACTAAAAGTTTCATCTCGTAAAATGCCGAGTTTCACCCAAACAAGAGTTAGAAAAAGAATATAAAAGTATTCAAGAAGTTTAATGATGAAAATAGAACAAACTTTACAACAAACCACTAAAACACCTTGCTTCAGAAAAGGAGAATTCTGAAATTAGGTTTTGCTGCTGTTGTGTTATAGAGTATTCTAAAATGAAGAAGATTTTTTTGTATTTTGTATTATCCTGTGGTTATACTATAAACAGTGAATAGAACAACTATTTACTACTTATCTTTCTTCTGCCATTACATTTAGCAATTAAAACCTTCAACAAATTCTTTGCGATTCTATTTCTCATTAGGGAATAAGATGAATATGGATCATTTGCAAACAGAAGACACAGCACATTTATGATTTGAAATGTTAATCCCATATCTGTAAGACTGTTACATGTATAAAATAGTTCCATTTTTCCTTAGTGACGCAAACCCTAACCCACAGAGAAAGCCAGATCTGGTATGAATTTCAAGAAAGTGTGGAGAACTAATAAATAAATTCAAGACATATAAAAGGGATATCAACTAAAAATGGTCGCAAGTTACTACTGCAGGGAATGTCATAATTTCAAACAACTGTTTCTGCTATGATTCTTTCAGGATATTACAATTATCCACAACAATCATTTAGATTTTAGATGACCAATTGGTGAGAAATTACAACTGTAAATTCCAGAACAATATTTCAAATTGAGATTCATTCTTCAGTAGTCAACTAAGATGCATCCACCCAAAACTATATATCATCCAAATCTGCTATTTCTCAACTTCTAATGCTCCTTTTCTATAAAGGGGCAGAAGAATTATCATTCTCAAGATCATATATTAAACAAAACTTGAAGGAACAACTATCAGTTGCTTGGATCACTTGATACATGTAAGCATGGTCACTTTATTGAGAATCTTACTCGCACTTTCACTTCAAAAGCAGAGAGTACTCAATGTTCTACCCAAACTGTAAAATTCAATTATTACTCCTATCTTTTCCTTCCTCTACGGAGTCTTTTAAACAATGCATTCACATTGCCAATCTTTTACGGTTCAGTATCTCATAGTAAAAAATGTTGCTTGCCAAACACCTAACTGTTACTTTTGAAAAAAAAAAAAAAAAAAACTTAAAAAGTGATACCGAGAGAAAAATATAATATAAATTCCATATATTATGAAGAAGATTACCAATCTCTGATCCGGAAGCATTCTGAGTTGAGATGCCTTCACCATTTGTTAGAAGTGATCTTGCTGAAATTACACGAACCAGCCTTCTAGAATCTGTACGTCTTAAATTAGCAGCTTTGATGTTAACAGGAACCGAAACCGATCGAGTAATGTGCTGATTTACTTCCATTTTCTGTACAAAATGAAAATTCATCAATGCAGCATATCTGAAGTATCAAATACTATTTCATAAAAAAAAAAAAGTGTAGAAAAGCTTTGCCTATAAGTTAACTCCTACATTGTTTAGATTGGTATAAAAGTAGTTGCCTTGACACCATGAAACAATAATGAGAACAGAAGAATCATACACTTAAATCAGAATCACACCCTAGATGTCTTCCTTGTACAGTCTCTGCACCTGAATTTGCAGTTGGAGTAACTGGCAATGAATGTGTGGCTTTGGTTGATGAAGAGAACAAAATCTTGTTAAGAGAAAGGGACCTTGAAGTTGAAGGCTTAGAGGTTGAAGGCTTAGAAGTTGAAGGCTTATCCACAGGACAATCTGATGGTAAGTTATCAGGAACAATAAGAACTGTCCTTTCACTATCTTGTGAACCATTCTTAGCCCTAAAGCTCCTCTCAGAGAGCAAACTTTTCATAGTGGACTTGACTCTGGCTGAATTTGGCCTTGGTGGAAGTCCTCTACTGGAACCTGGACTTGATATCAATGTAGGACCATCTGTCTTTGTGAAAGAGGATAATGCAGTTTCCACTGACCTTGCTGGTATTTGCAGAGAGGAGAGGTGTGGTCTTCTGGACTCTGGAATCAAGGAGGTACTGTCACCTATCCCATTTCCAGCACAACACTAAAAAAACAGGGCATCAAAACTATTTCACTGTAAACTAACACATACACACACAAAATGAAGTTAAAGTTTTCCTTTTTCCAAAGAAGGAGAAAAGAAAAGGCAAAATTCTGCTTTACCCATATGGTAAAAAATTGAACTTTGCTTTATCTTGGACCCTATATAGCTCAAAGCAAATGGAACCCAGATGGGGTGAAGAGAAATCATGGCACAGGTAAAAGGGGTTTCAGTTTTCAGCATTGAGGATTTGAACAAAGGGGGTTTGGCAAAATCACCTGATGATGGTGAAGAAGAAGAGCAGGATCTGCTGGCTCACGTGGAAGTTGAGCAGCTGCCTTGTCCATGAAAGACAGATTCAGAGGAAAGGAAAATGGTAATTCTGAGAAGAAGGGGCAAAAGTGTAGTCATGAAGAATGATACCATGAGCCCTCAGATACAACAAAATAGAATAATGGTGTTTGTTAGCAGAGAAGAAATGATGGGTAGCATGAACAATGTGCTGAGTAAAGATTGGAGAATATTAAAATAATTGAAATTTTATGATTTTGGGAGATTTAGCTTTTTAGAATTGCCTCGGCCATTATTATCATCCGCCAACTTGTCATTTGTCACTTTTATCACACTTCCACTTCTGCTCTTATCACCATTCTCACTCTCTCAATTTTTTAAAACTCCGCTTCTTCCAAATTTAATCTTTTCAAGTATTCATGAAACTATTTTAGTAATAAAATAATACTAAAACATATATTCATAAATTCTTAATTTTTTCTTAAAAATAATAATTAATAATAATAATAAATTTCTATTATTATTCTTCTTTTAAGTTTAAAATAATGAATTAAATTAAGAATAATTTAAACAAAAATAAAGCTATTCAAAATAAATAATTATTAATTGGTTTTGTTTAATTCAATTTTCAAAGTAAATTATAATTAATAACGGTTAATAAAAAAAATTATAACAGCCATAAATAATGAATCATAATAAAAACATTTAAAAAGTTAAAATATTTAAATAATGCGTTAGAAATATAAAATCATTTTAAATTTAAAGAACTAGTTTAATATATTATTAGTTATTACTTAAATAACTATTAAAATTTATTCAGTTGATAAAACTTGGATATTATTATTATAGGTGTAAAATAAATATTAAAGTACGAAATTTTAAATTTAACTATATATATATATATATATATATATATATATATATGTGTATATATATAT